>JAABUS010001313.1_pt1 | contig 55128 bp, 61 predicted proteins | sample 5560161 | NCBI WGS metagenome assembly JAABUS01 (sample SAMN10711885, study PRJNA513376) | rock metagenome | isolation source: Antarctica rocks | place: Antarctica: Victoria Land, Trio Nunatak nord | collected 2016-01-04 | reverse complement strand
GAATTCGGCTGAATCAGGGCTACAATTATGCCTCCCAAAGTATGTCAAGTAGTCAATGCGCATAGATTGATCCGGGCGGGGGAAGGGTTACTACTAGGTGGGCGGCCACCCAGCGCAGTGAACCTCCTCAACCCCGATTACTAGGTCAAATCTTGAGATTTTTCGATTATTTTTGAAGCATTGAATTCGCCTGAATCAGAGCTACAATTATGCCTCGCAAAGTATGTGGGATAGTCAGCGCGTCGAAATCAATCCGGGCGGGGGAAGGTGATGAACGCTGGGCGACCGAGCAGGCAAAGCCGTCAATATCCCCCCACCCGTTTGCAGAGTCAAACCTGCGTCTTTTTCCATGATTTCTGGATCGTTGGAGTCGCCTCAGCCGGCTCTACAATTGTTGTCATAGAAAGTACTGCGCTCGAGAGCGTCTAGCAGACGTTCAAGGTGGGTACGAACCGACCGGGGGGGTGGGTACGAATCGACGTGCCAAGCGGATCGCCGCCGGGGGGGTTTGAGTGCGTACCCAGAGTGAGTACGGTCGGGAATAAGAGGTAGTGATGAGCCAAGTCTGACAACCTCAGGGATCCTCTATCATCCCATAATACTCAACTTTCGTGAGTTGAGGAAGCAACACAGTATCTCATTCAGAAGCCGTTCATCAACCTCTTCACCTCAGTCAGTCCCTCGTTCGCTCGCTCGCTCCTTTATACTGCTCTTCTTGTATCAACCCTCTCTTTATCCCCCATTCCAATCTCCAACCGCTTCTGTCCCGCTCCACCTTTTCCAGGGGAACCCCTCCCCCGCTACCAATTCCAAACACTTCATTGCTGTTTTGGGGGGCGAAGCAGGAAGGATGATTATGTGTAGAATTAAGTACAGCTATCAAGTTATGAAAAGATCGCCGACGAAGCGAAGGGCCTCGCAAAGGAGCACTAATCCGAGCCCTAAACGCCGCGGGCCTCCATTTGCGGTTGGCATTCTAAACAAACGCGTTCAAATTGCGTAAACATCGAGAACTTCCCGTTTCGTCACTCTCATCCATGCCCCTTCACCCGGTTGTGCCCTACCACTATAAAGCGTAGAGATAAGAAATCCTGAAGAGAAGGTGAGTATGATCGATAGTTATTCGGTCGGCAGCGACTTTTGCTTCCGACCCTCGGATGTGTTTATTCGCAAAACCTAGAGGTCGAGGGGGTAATGCAGATAGCGCGATCTTCTTAAACTTGAAGACTTTCTGCATCCGCCTTAGCCTTACCAGTTGTAAAGCACTTAAAATCGTGGTCCACGAACACTGTCCATTCAGAAACCGTTGGGCCTTACAAGATCACCTTCACGCTTCTTGATTGCTCGAAACTGGGCGTAAGGAGAGAGGTCGACGAAAGACAATATTCTTTGTTCCATCTAGGTTTAGCTCAAATGTAGACACGCTGGTGAACATCACTCACTTTCAACCTTTGGGGGACGTGCGCAAATATTATGAGAAGGAAACCCATATCCCGAGCAAGGTCGCTGCCTGTATCATGGTGCAGTTACTCGAGGCATTGAAATATCTACATGGACTCGGTATGTTGCACTGCAGTGTCCGACTAGAAAACCTGAACATCGCCTCAAAAGAACCACTTCGCATCGTATTGACGGCTTTGAATACTGATAATGGCGGCGGGCAGTCCACCTGAACTCTGAGAGAAGGACTACTTGGGAAAATGGCCCAGTCTCTGTTGAAGCCTGGACGCAGAAGCTCAACCTGCCGTTGGAACCGATTCCTCAAGCATTACTGAATCTCTTACAGAAGCTACTTGACTTGGACCCTAGATCGCGACCTAAGGCAAAAGATTGCCTGACGGATCCATGGCTTACAGAAGATCATGATTCACAGGTGAAGTAACTTATCCCCCGGAAGACGCTACGCACAAACATTCAAGTCCAAATACGCATGCCAGACATACGCGAGCAGTGACAAGCGATAGGTTTTGTCGTTTATACTGTTACTGATATATGTATAATCAATAGATTGAGGGACGTTCTCAAGATTATACCCTCTGGAACTCTCTTCGTGCAGTCCAAAGGATTGACCCTATTTCCTCTTCCCTCAGAGTAAAGCAAAGCAAAAAGGAGCTAGAGTATGAACCAAGTTATAAGCAGACAGCCGAAGACGGTGTTCACTTATTTGACCCTGTATTTAGTAAAAACGACTGATTCTCCAAGGCCAGCAGCGCTATATCTAGTCAAAACTCCAGGTCTTGGGTAGATGGAAACTCTCATCCCCATACCCTCCAAGATAATCCCAATCAATGCCTATAACCACATCACCGTCCGAACCCACCGCCACCAAATCTCACCGCGTCCAAGTCAACACCCATCGCGAGAGGTTGTAGATGTAGGTGATTAGTAAGAAGCTTTTCCCCTGAACGCGGCCTATACATCGTTCTCATCATCTACTAGGTTCGTTGGCTGCCCGAGCAAGTCTGTTACCAATGGAAAGCAACGCAGTTTTCGGCCTTTGCTCACTTAGGTAATTTCATTAACTTGCCTCGGTTTTGCTTTGCCCCAGACTTCAGTACCTCAGGCGTGCGATGGCTAAGCCCTTTCGGGTTAGCCATGTAGCTAAGCCCGTTCGGGTTAGTGCGTTGCTTACTACGGAAGCTGCATTTGCGCGTCTGGGGGCAATAGCCTTGATTACGGGTAGATTCGCATTCAAAATCAAAAAATATTCAACTTTGTTAATCATCTTATTCAATGCAATAAAGTATGAGCGCATTATTGAATTAATTACAAGAAGAGGCCAACCGGATAATACCAGATGCGCATTCAATGGCAATAGCGACGTTTGGGCAGGTCTACGGGATCAGTGTTTTCAATGAGCATGGGCGATGGCAGCGATATAATAGACCTATTTTGTGAAGTCATAGCAGTGAGGGTCTACGAGGTCAAAAAACTAATTATTCGGAATGGCCTCCGTACCGCAACTGCACTACCACGAAAATCAAACGAACACGCAAATAGCCAAATGTAATGACAACAGCATCAATAATACGTAGAAATGTTAGATGATATGAACTATAATATATATCTATCCATGAAAGTGATTGGCACCCTGTTTAAGAATAATCTGATTCATCCGATGCTTCTGATTCATAATCAAAGGATTAATATTCTTTTCTACAAGTAGTATGGTTTGAATTTTTGAATTCTTGTGGGTATGAAAGCTTATCTAATCAACTACGTTAGCCCTACGGAGGCCAATTGCGGATTCCGAATAATTAGTTTTTTGACCTCGTATATTGGCAAGAAGATATTGATTCATATTCTAATGCAGAAGCTGGCCCCTATGGCATTCATAATGTATCCAGATTTGATCATTCAATCCTAAGGCAGTCGCCTGGAAAGCCATGTGACGCGGCTTTCCTGGCAGACACACACGCCTAAGGCATATTCTTCTTCCCCTTATCGGCCTTCACCCCCTTCTTACCATCCTTTTTATCTCCACGAGGCTTCATATCTTCGTCAACACCCTCCGGCAACTGCACCTTTGCCTTGCAAGATAACTTGAAACCAAAGCCGTCCGTTAGGAATTTTTCAAAGGAGGGACGAATACGGTAGACGTCAGCCTGGAGACCTTCATCGCCGCAAAGGCAATGGAGCCCCCGCCACCATCGATAATAGTATCCTTCTTGATCCTGGCTGGCGGTATTTCCCTCGACGTCGATGTCCTCGGCATTAACCCAAACTTTAGCAGCATTGCCTAGTGGCATACGGGTTGCACGGACCATACTCGCCTTATCTAAATCAGCCGGCCAGTTTTTAGAAAGGATGAACGGTTTGAAGTGCTCAATGATACGTGAGATTGTCAGGTCGTCGATTCGGACGCGGGAGGTAGGGACATCGCTGACATTGTCGAGGTAGGGATTGACGTAAAGGGAATAGCGATTGTAGTCTCCAAATTTGACGAAAGAATGAAGGACAGGTTGAACATCGGGAGGATTGGTACTGTCATAAAATTGGTACTTGGAGGTACCATAATCTCTCTTGGCAGCGGAAGAAGGAAGACGAGGTTGACCTTTCACTGCCTTTGATCTTTTGGGTGTTTTGGGCGGGGTTGATCCTGTCGGGTCACTAGGAGAATTCTTGCGTTTACGGGGGGTCGTTTTGGCAGTCTTGATCATGGTTGCTTGAGCGTCATCTGTCAGAATATTGGAATGGTCTGAATCTTCATCATTAGAGGACTGGGTGAAGTGATCTTCTGGATCTTCACCACTGGAGGCGGGAGCAGCGATGCCTCGAAGGACTTTAACACGAGATGACTGAGCAATCGGTTCTTCTGGATCTTGGTCGATGACCTTGGCCTTTGCCTTGGCCTTGCGTTTCTTGGTCTCTGCGCTAGGAGCTTTTCGTCTTTTCGTCTTGGAGTTGAGCTTGGTACGAGATTCAGAATTGTCCTTCTCTGTCTCGAGTGTGACGCTCGGATTGTCAACCGGATTGTCAACCGGATTGTCAATATCCGGCTGTCATTCGATATCAGTAAGACATGCTACATCAGATAACAAAGAGCAAGATCTTACCATAGTTGCCAAGGTCATGCCTGCAGCAAAATCCTCAGAATTCATTGTGACTATCAGACAAGATGCAGTGATCTATGAAGTTAATTGAATTTTTTTAAAATTCCAAGACTCTGGTCCTTGAAAATATTATTTAGGTTTAGGAGGACTTTGGCTGAAAATCGCTCGGGGGGGGGGGTGAAATGCACGTGGCGTGAATGTCATTTTTGACAGTTGTAGTAAGAAAAAAGGCGAAGTGTTGTCAAAGAAACGAGGCAAAGTGTTGTTGAATGTTGGTGATCTTATATAGATTTCTTTCCAACTTTTGTTCTCTTCATTTCACTTCATTTTCTTGATCAAGATTTAATTGCTCTGTTGTGATTCATATCAATTGTCTCATTATCATCTCATCATATCGTCTAAATCACGCGCTCAGCACTGTGTTCCGCACTCGTCATGAAGGAAGATCATAGTCTCATTGTGGACAAAAAACCATCTTTTGATCTTCTGTCTGCTCAACTGAGCACATGCACAGCCGCAGATTTCCGACAAATCACCAACAAATGGGTGTTGAATCAAGGCACCGAACAGGATCAACTTGGTGGCATAATTACAATTTTCGAGCAGGCCGGAGTGTATATCGAAGGTTTGAATGAAGTTGTAATGGAGGCGTGGGGAATGCTTACCGAAGGGAGAATGTGGAGGGCAAAGTTCACATCTAAGGATGAAGCCATCAGGGCATTAGATACACCTCTCCTAAAGGATGTTCGGATAAGAGCTCAGACAAGCCGAAATCGAAAAGAGAGATTTATCATGACAATTAAGAAAGAGTGGAAGGAAGACGTCACAGATTGGCAATTCGACAAACTTGGAGAAAACTACCTCAGCAACGTAGCCTCTGCAGCAAGAAAATGGTCATTTGACCAGGCGAGCGACATGGTTGGGAAGATCACAGTGGATCGTTTGGGGCGGACTCAATCCGGCCGGGGTTCATCTAGATCCGTACTGACAAAGGATTGAACAGATCTTCGAAATCTTGATGATGATGAGGTCAAGCTGCTTCTTTGTCAACCATCAATTACAGGCAGCGAGCTGGCCGGATTTGAGCAGACAATCATTCAATTGAAAATCCCTCAACAAAAGGATATCGAAGGCGTCAGCAGTAGCAATGATGCGAATAATGGTGTTGCCATAGACTCAGAAATCGATGATGCAGAAATGATAGATGTCGATGACGAAGAGGATATCGAGGACTCTGAAAGTAGCGAGGATATCGAGGATGATGACCCTGAAGTTGAGGTCGAAGAAAAAGCCCATGCCAGTGACGATCCGAACGCGAGGCAGAACCGCTGTCCTTGTCGAGGTATTGATCGCGCGCTGCTGAACAGAATTCGACGAAAGAATGCGGGAACGTCTGGTATGAAGACAGAGACCGAATGTCTCGGGGTGTTACGGCACATCATAGAATGCAAGTCGAATGGAAAAGCCCTCAACCACGTCTGCCACCGACATCTTCATGCTCTTGCCGGTCATTTTGGCCTCCAGGTAAAGAAATTAAATTCAGCTGGGCTGAGAAAACGTCTTGGGGCGTGCTGGGACAACCGAAACGACTTGGTTGCACTCAAGACAAATCCTGCGCGCATCTCCTGGTTTCGACTGAGTTCCCGACCACAGGTAGAAGATGATCTGCATGGTGTCTACGCGAAGCGGACGGTCAGAAAGAGCATTGCCTCTAGACCAAGCGCGAAACAAGCCGAAGCCATTGTCAATGAGATCGGCGGGCCGGGGGCCTGGGCGGAGTGGGAAACGAATGGAAACTTACTGATTCAAGATATGTTTGTTTGGCTGTGGGCAGGGGTTGATAGCGAGGGAGAACATGAGGCGGGCATCGGCGATATGATCCTGGAGGAATTTGATATGTACCTTTACCACCAGCGTGAACGAAACGGCCAATCGAACAAGGGCTGGTTGAGAACAATGTTCTACTCGCTCAGCCAGCAGATCATTAGGCAAGACATTGAGTACTGGGCCCTATACGCATGTCTCCGCCCGGATCTTAACACTCGGTTTGTATCCTACCCCTATTATGCCAAATATGTCCTGCCCGGCGATCCAACGTTCTTCCGTCACATTGATATGAATGTGCCTAAATATTTGGAAGACGGACACGGGGGCAACATTATCCAAGGATCCGTCTCATTAGACGACGAGAACGCCCACGGTTGCACAGAAATCGTGCCTGGGTTTCATAAACATATTGAAAATTGGTGGAAAAAGGTAGAGGCCCGAGGGAGAGCACCAAATGGTCATGTACATGGCCTTGAGAAAATTTACCTCAAAGAGAATATCGCCGAGTACGGGGATTTCGTTCCTGTCCCATGCCAACGAGGTGGTGTCCGGGTGACGATGCCAGAAATTCTTCACGGGTCCACGCATAACGGGGGCGGGGTTGTTCGAAGAACCATTCTCCCATGGTTCGTAGCTGTCAGTGATAATGGTCAGACCCTTGACAATGAGGAATCGGATTCATGGGCCGACATTGCTCGCGCGCATTCAACACAGAAGGCGTTGAACCTGACGCCTTCCGGGCTCGCAAACAGATTCGGACCAATTCCATATAGATTTCCTCCATCAACCCAGCTTTACCTTGATAGCCCAATTAGCCAGGCGTTGTGTTGTCGAACGACTTGGGCGGATCCCATGGTTCAGGCACAGGCGAATCTGGTACTTGGGGCCGACAGGCAGAGGGCGCGACGAATTATTGACAAGCATCGTTTTGGTGCCTTGCGCGCGTTCAAGTCGGCGTTCCAGGTGGTGAGGATATCGGAGGGCATGTTTTACGGCGAGGATAGTTTTTTTAATAGTCGCCCAGCCTCTAGTGAATAGTTAGCGATAGCCATCCCTCTTCCGAACTAGTTGTGCCTGCTCATTGGCCGGATGTCAAAGCCGCGCCGCGCTGTTTTAACTCGTCCAAATTCTTTGATCGTCTCTCCCTGTTTGGTAGGATGGGCGGTAAAGCCGCGTCGCGCTGTTTTAACTAGTCCAAATTCTTTGATCTTTACTACAAACATAAATCATACATTGGCATTGGGGAAAAAGAAGGGGAGTGGTGCCAATCCCTGTCGGCGACGACTATCATTAATGCGTTTGAAAATTGACTCATCATTACGTCGAAAGAAACGATCATAGGAAAACGGAATTTTAAAAGCAAGATCTTGAATTCGACGGACTCGTGATAGACCCACATATGTTAAACCTTGGCAGAAGTCCGGCATAGCAAGATTGAGAATCACTTTGGCCAAGATAAGTTCCTGACTCTTGTGGATGGTGATAGCGAAGGCCAGGACCAGAGGGAATTGCTCACGAGAACATGTATTGCCACCGTTATTCCACGTAGCTGTTCTGGGGAAAATAGAAACAACATTTCGACCATTGACGAGCATGCTGATAGAACCGACATAGCCGTCCACCTCCACCAAAACAACTGCAGGAAGAGTTGTAAAAGGATCGTCTGTGCCGTCGTCCCAAATAACATCAACAACAGTGCCCATCGAGCCATTGACCAAGCCCTCCTCGGTAGACATATTGAACGTTAGCATGACTCGAGCGTCTCTGCTGAGAAGCAATGTGCGAGAGAGCTTGCCAGCGTCGTCGGATGAGGCCTTCTTAGCCCCCTTGCCAGCGTGTTTGGCGCATATCTTAATAACCGGCTGATTTAACCGCTCAAGGCAATCGAAATTATACTCGTCAACCTCATGTCTGGTGGCGTAGAGATGTAACGCTTCATCAAAATCGGTCCAGCTTCCCGGAACCATATTTTCCTTCACACGGGTTAAAAGAAAGCCCCAATTCTCGGGACTCAGCTTGCCGTCTCGCAGCTCATTCAAGGTCTCACGAAACCGTCGAGATTCAGCGTTCTCGCCTTGTTGCCTCATGATCTGAGACAGTACAACGGTCTGATCGAAAGCGAGGTATGCCTGTAGGCCAGCCAGAGCTTCCGTGAAGGGGGACGTGACATGAGGATTATACAGTGCTCGGTCGCTGACCGGCGGGAGTTGATCAAAGTCGCCGCAAAAGAGAATGGAAAGACCACCGAAGAAGTCATTAGGCCGAGCGTAAGTCTGTCGAAGGCGTTGATCAATGTAATGAAGAGCCTTTAGACCAATCATGGACTTCTCGTCGATGATGAGAAGACGACAATGACGAAAGCGATCCTGCAAGCGAGTAAGACGTTCCGGCTTCAAGGGCTCGAAGGCACTCTGAATGGGAAGGTTCAACGACTGATGAAGGGTAAAGCCCTTGATGTTAAAGGCGGCTACGCCGGTGGGGGCTGCCCGCAGTACTGGATTGACCATATCAACCTGTGCAGCATAATACGCCAAATGGCTGGAGATTAGGTTGATGCAGGTCGACTTTCCGGTTCCGGCAACCCCGTCCAGATGCAGAAGAAGTTGAGCACCAGCACGATCGCGATAATGATCAATGACTCGGTCAACAACATCTCGCTGCTCGGCATTCAAAAGGGAAAGGCTACCGGCCTCTTCGAGGGTAGCTGGGGCGGAAGCATCCTCGCGGGTGACGCGAGCAACGGCCGAGTGGTTTCGAAGGACGGTCAGAGTCGTGTCACATGTAGGTTGCAGCCAGTCGTGATCCTTGTCCATGAATCTTTCGCCCAGATCGGTAAGAATCTGCACGGGACTGCCGTCATGATTCGGCCTGCGTCGGCTCAGCAGTTCTTCGTGACGAAGATCCTGATCCTGCTCGGCCTCATCATGCTCTAGGGACTCGGTTTCAGAGTCAGCCTCGACCGCCTCGAGCACGGCTCCCAATGAATCGCGCGAGTGATCGTGGTTGGCCGCGCAAGCGGCATAAGCAGACACCCAATCCTCATCATCGTCATTCAATAGATCATCAAGGGTGACACTTCGAAAGCAGTGATGAAGCATGAGCTTGGCTCTGCAGAAATTCGGATAATCGGCATGAGACGACTGACCTGAGTAGCGAGGGAATAAGTTAATCACCTTGGGGCGATCACGTCGAGGGCGAAAGTCCTGAGTTTTGTTTATCCACGTGTACTCCCGAGCTGCGGCCAGAAGGGTTAAATGTTCCTGATGAGCAGGCCGCTCGCAATAGTGTTTCAGAAAGGTTTTGAACACCGTGGCATGACCATTCTGAAGGTCCAAAGCACGTCGTTGGTTCTCGATTGGTCTTAGATCAAGATCCTGCACGGCTCGAGAGGAACTTCGTAGATTCAGCTGAAGAAGATGGTGACACACCTCTTGAGCAGACCAGTCTCGCTCGGCAATTAACTTGTTCATTAGCTTGGTAGCAAGAGACAGTAAGGGAGCTCTGTCAGAAACCCTGGGCATGACGGATTGAAGAAGACTTTTGAACGGCTCAGACTTCTTTTCGGCCTTGGAGCAATACTTGGCCAAATAGTGCACCACTGCCGTTTGATCCGTACAGGGAGAAAGGTCCGTGTTAGCCATCCATCCCATGGTCACCGTGGCGTTATAGCTGTTGAGCAGGGCGTCATTTCGAGCGGGAAGATAAACATGATGGCTTGAATTCACCTCGCAAGACACTTCGGGCAGAGGTCGCTCTGATCGAGGGAAGTGAAAACGACAAGTCAGCTCATCTGTTCCTCTGATCTTACGCTGACAGTAGCTCGGAGTGCAGCGAGTGTGGCGCTGAAAGCGATTCAACAGTTCGGTCAGCTCACGAAGCGTGTTAGTGCGCTCTGAGAAAGGACGACTGCTTGGGTGAACAGCAGCCGCTGGCAGTTCGCCGGCGGGATTGAAGGCCGTGACCCGTACACCCCAGAAAGAAAGGTATTGATCAAGGTCTGTGACACTCGGAGCGTCGTCGATCCACAGAAACCCATGTATGTGGCCGCTTCCGCGAGACTGCCACTCAAAGCGATACCAGATATCCTGAACCTTGAACTTCTTCTTAATAACAAGCTTCAGGAACAGCTTCACTCTACGTTCCAAACACTCGGCGGCGATGTGAGGATTCTCCTGAAGCAGCCTCCAAGCAATCTTAACTCGTTCGCCCTCGCTCGCTGTGATGTAAACCTCTCGATCAGGCATGTATGCATAAAGATCACGTCACTGTAAATCAGCGACACTGAGTGTAAAGAATAGCGAGGGGCAGGTAAGATCATAGATCATAGCCTTCAATTTCGTTCTGACTCTGTTTCAGAATGTCTCGCACAGTCGCTGCCTTGCGAACGATCATATCGATCAGATGAGACTTCGAATCCTCAATCATTTCTCAAAGTACGTTGATGTCGTTCATTTTCTCTGCACTGCAACTTGTGTATCATTGACTTGTTTGACAAATCTGCTTTCGCAGCTGACTGTTAAATGCCCAATAGCGAAATCGAGAATGACGCGCAAAGCGATCATCTTTATATCTCATTAAATGATTGTGATAATCGACTAGAGAAGTTACGACGCGAAGGCGAGCGCTGTTGAAGAAGACGGCTTCGATAGGAAAAAGAGTAGGAAAGGTCATACGAGCAATGTGTAAAGAGAGATCGCGCTCGTTAAGAGATCGAGAGCTCAAAGTGGCCATGAAAAACGAAGTCTGCTGAGCACGCAAAGCAGCTGCAGTAGGCTCGAGCTGCTTCAGTTCAGTCCGAAGTTGAGCGAGCTCGAAAAGTTCAGTGATTAAGTCAGAAACGAAAGCGATATCGATGATGATCAATTCTTTCGTCAAGATCTGAGCATCTTGATTCGACCCTTGCAATGAATGAGGTGTGATTGCGGGGGAAAATAAACATGGACTCGAAGATTGTACTTTTTTTTTTAAGAAATGGGGTTTTGGGGGTTGAGAGGAGGGGTTGAGGGGGAATTTGGGGAATTGGGATTGATAAGTTGGGATTGGGGTTTGGGATTGAGGGGATGAAAGTGAAGAGAGGTTGAGCGGCTCTTTTTTTGTGTGTGTGTGGAAGAGTGGGATTTTGCCGGCGGGTTTTTGGATGTGGAGAGAGAGAAAGAGAGAGGCGCTGTTTTGGTAGGTAGGTAGGTAGGAGGAAAGGGGTTTTTCTGATTGGGGTGTTGAGGGGAGAGAGAGGTGGGCGTCTGTAGTGATCAGCAGCGGGGATGTAAGGGGGAAGGGGGAAGGCAGAACTGATGAATCATTAGCAGAAACTGTATTTTTTTGAAAAAGAATCTTACCTTCATGAAAGAACTGAGCGGTTCACTTGTTCATGATATTTTTCTCTGAGGAAGTTTTCTGCGCTTATGGTGAAGGTTTTTAGGGAAGTTGATTCTCTGGTCGTAGATGGAAAGAGGGAAAAAAGGAAAGTTCATTACTCAAGCTGTCTATCTACTGCTACTGTGCTGGAAGTGGAAAGGAAATCGAATCGCTTGGGAAATCAATGCTGCCGCCGTCATGAAACAGGCCTTCATCGCGCCTTGAGCACAGCGGCTGATGGAGAAACAGAAAGGAAATCGCTAGGAAAACAGACAGGAAAATCGACAAGAAGACTAAGTGAAGAAATAGCCCCGGCACCGCTCCGCCCCGCACAAGCACTTTGCAGGGCGATAGCTCTTCAGCCTCCCCGCCTTATCGGCCATCTCCTTCGTGATGACAGCTCTGCCATCTTCGTCCTTGTTCCTCCTTGGCGAAGAAGGCGAGATCGTAGATCTCCTGGTCCGTGTGATTGATTGACGAAGTGTGAACCTGGAGGAAGTGATTGATGAAGCGGGTTGACTCGCCGACGTGCATTTTGTCACAAACATACTTGCAAAGGACGAACTCTGGGTTGAACCAGACCTCGTTGCTCTCGGCGTCGTGTTCGATTGTTCATTTGCCCTCTTCGACTTGTTGGACGTGCTATTTGATCTTATCGAGGTGAAGTCTGAGGAACTCTGCTTTGGTGATGAAATCTGATTCCTGGAATTTATCAAAGTTCATCAAGTAATTGCCGTCATCTGGATTTCTCGTCTTGCCATGTCGATCGGACTCCTCGTTCGTAATTATCTCATCGCATTAGGTGTCGAGAAATTGTTCTTTCTGCAAACCGGACAAACAGCGCAAGCCTAACAGCTGTCACTGAATATTCATAGATTGATCTGTAGAGAAGATGAGTTTACCCCATCCATGATTCGCAGACTTGAACTCTAGCTTGACTTTACGACCATATTATACAACCCGATTCTTGCAGTTGTCGCCGCAATTGCAGCGCGCATTACACTCATAGGTACAGGAAAGATATTCGCAGCCACAATGTCGTCCATTCTCGGCTCTGCACTCGCATCCTATCATGAAATCATCTGGTACTTTCGATACGCCTTGGGCCCAGTGTGCTCTGGTTGACGAACTCGAAGGTCACTGTCGGCGTCGAGCCATCTATGTCGTTGAACAAAAAGCGAAGATATTCAACGCATTGACAAGGACATTGTGATGGCTGACACGTGGTCGGAGGAGACAGAGCCCAAGCCTGCCGACCCAGACCCCGTATCTGGGTTGAGCAGCGATATTGTTTCCCCAAGCACCACCCCTTCACCAAAGGTGTATCACCATTCGTTCATCTCGAATACTAGTAAAGTTGAAGCAATGATTGATTTCGACAGCCCGGAGACCAAGGAGCCGGTGAAACCGTAATAGATTGACTACTTGCTAGTGAACGGGTACTACCGTCTTGCTCATTCGATGGTCTACGAGGTCAGAAAAGAAAGTATTCGGAATAGCCTCCGTACCGCAACTGCACTACCACGAAAATCAAACGAAAGCGCAAATAGTCAAATGTATTGACAATAGCACCAATTATACGTGGAAATGTTAGATGATATGAATTATAATATATATCTATTCATGAAAGTGATTGTCACCCTGTTTAAGGATAATCTGATTCACCCGATGCTTCTGATTCAAAATAAAAGGATTAATATTCTTTTCTATATCCAACTTGTCTAATAGCCTGTCATTCTACCCTCTCCTTCTATAACTGCTTTTAATCGCTCTGGCATAGTAGAAACCTTCTCATTTATGTACTCCTGTGAGACATGAGACCATCCTTCGTAAATCAGCCCCTTCGTAGTGTGATCATCCCAATGAGGATACTTCCGAAGCTTCTGTTTTGGTACCTGCCACATGTTCTCTATAGGAGATAAATCAGGTGAAGATGCACAATTGAAGTAGTGCTTCAGCTTGTTCTCTTGTTTCCAGGTCCTAACGATGTTTTTTGGCCCTGTTCCATGACCTGAATCACCATCCTTCTCCAGCACGAAACGGGGATGATTTTCGATCCAGGGCTTGACTATAGGCTTCAGAATTTGCTCCAAGTAGACCTTCAGAGTGAGTTTCCCATTGGTATTTCCGGGCACGTCGTAAAAATGAATATCCGACTTGAAATTATGACCTACTGCAGCCCAGCAATGCTGTCTCTTTAAATCCTTATCTTTAGGTGAATCCGCCTCCTGTATGCAGTCCATGCAGTATCTTTGGCCTGGCTTTCGTATAATTCGCAGCTTTCCTTGAGGCCCGTATCCAAAGTGAACCTCATCGCTGAATCGAACTGGCCACCAATCCTCCTCTTCAGGATATCTTTCCAACATGATGACAGCGTATTCAACCCTTTTAGTGGCTGTTCTAGGCGAAACCCAGCCCTTCATACAGGCAATGCACTTGTGATAGTCCATTGTTCCCATAGCTCTCTTGATTGTATCGCCTGAACACTCCAGGCCCACCTCGAAGCCCAATTGCTCCCATGTTAAAGCTCTGGCTTCAAAGCCCTCCGACTCCAAAACTCTTTCCATTTCCCGTATATCTTTGTCCGATATCAATGATTTACGGCCAAGCGTTTCTTCGTGTTCAGATCGACGTGCGGAGATCTCAGGCTGAAGCATCTGATATCCTTGCTGTTTTGACACTCCGAACGTTTTGAAAACATCGTTTTTGAAGTACGGTATGTTCATTCGCTCGCAGAATTCAATGGCCCCCTGAACTTTAGCCTTAGTAGAAGTGTCATGATGGTTGTAGTGATCCTCTGGTTCCATGGTTCTCGGAAAAATGAGTAGTAAATTTGGTGGTTGGGTGCGGGGAAAATTTGTGAGTCCGGCTTTTTTTGCGACCCGCGTGCCTAGGTACTCAGTAATCTCCGCTCCGAGCCCTATAGGGCTGGCGCTAGGGAGTTCGGAGTTTTCACCTTCTTCCTCCCTCTACTTTCTAGAACAACAACAATCAAAATATCAACATGTTCAGCTACCAACTCAGCTACCAACTCAGCTACCACTACTAGTCAGCCTACTCGCTTCAAAACATGCTTCAAAACATGCTTCATGCGACGTGTTCAAACACGCGTTATTCGCTCCATGACCTACTTCATGGTCTACTTCATAGTATGTTCCATACATGCTTCATAGCACATGCTAATTAGCTCAATAGAAAGCATCCTTCATGGCTCAATATCGAACATTCTACATCTTCAAAATACGCGTCGTTGCTCGATGACCTGGCCAATAGTAGAAACGTTGAACTAAGTCGGTAGTTCTTCGGTTGCCAGGGTGAGAGATTGAAGGCTGATCGTGGATTTCCTGTAGCAATTCCGTTATGCATATTCTCTGAGACTCACAGTAAGCCTTTTCTGAACAGAACGCCGTCAACGACCTCGCAGTGCTTCAGTTCAGTGCTATGTAATTTGAGCTTGTTTTCGCTTATAGCTTGCCTATACTCGTTGCAAAGCTCATTGGTTTTGTTGTCATCTTTTACACGTTGATAGAGGACAACTTCAGAATCGGTAGCTAGAACATCTATTCGATCGGAGGTCAGAGTCTGATACCGATTCTCAGTACGTTGAGCTGATTCAGAGCCATCGGTTATGGGCATTCTGGTTAGAGCATCGGCTTTGGTGTTCATTTTGCCTGATCGGAAAATGATTTGAAAGTTGAACTCTTGGCTTGACGTCGAGTTAATTGTCTGTTTTCCATGAAGGTCTTTAAAGCCTGATGATCGGTGAACACCTGAATGGGCAGCTCGGTGCATTCTAGCTCGGGTCTCTAGTGTTCGAAACATCGAATAATAGCTGCCAATTCCTTGTCATAGATGTGGTAATCGCATTCCGCAGGAACCATGCGCGGGTGAAGAACACCCTCATCATCGTACTGTGATAGTATTTCACCTTTGACGTAGTCAGATGCATCGGTCTCTAGAATAGCCTGTCATTTTGAATCGAAATGTCGTAGGACTGAGGCCGAGCTGACTTGTTTCTTTAGATCATCGAAAGCTTGAACACAGGCTTCGTTCCAAACAAAAGGCGTGTCTTTCCTAGTCAGCTGGGTGAACGGTTTGGCTAGCTTCGAAAAGTCCTTAATGAAACGGCGGTAGAAGTTAACAAATCTCACGAAGCCCTGAACTTCTTTTAGGTTGGTCGGCGTGGTTCAGTTGACTATGACTTCCACTTTGGTAGGGTCCATACGAAGGCCTTGTCCTGACACTATGACTCCTAAGAAGACTGTTTCTTCTACATCGAATTCGCACTTTCGAATATCTACCTGCAGGCCAGCTTCTCATAGGCGGCCCAATACCATTTTGACATGTTGCCTATGTTCCCGTTGAGTTTTGCTGTAGATAAGAATGTCATCTAGGTAGGCTTGACAAAAGTCATTTAGAAAGTTTCATAGAACATCATTCATACACTGCTGAAACGAGGCAGGATCATTGGTAAGTCCGAAGGGTAGCACCTTTGATTTGTACGCTCCTAAAGCGGTAATAAAGGTCGTGTAGTCCTCACTATCGGGGTGCATTCGTAGTTTGTTGAAAGCCGAAATGATATCTAACCGGGTCAGATGCTTGCAACCAACTATTTTACCAATTACTTCATCGATCAGAGGTAGAGGATAGCGATTCCTTTTGGTGATGGCATTGAGCTTCCGATAGTCAACGCAGAATCGTAGGTCTTCATTTGCTTTTAGAGTGAACAGAACGGGTGAGGAATAAGGGGCTTTGCTAGGGGTTATAAATCCCTTGGAAAGGTTCTCGTTTAGATATTCCTTGACTTTCTGAAGCTTGTAAGGAGCACTAGTAAGCTCTATTTTATGATCGTATGAACGGTGAGGCGGTAGCTTGTCTGCTTGAGCTCGGTCGAAGACGTCTAGGAACTCCTGATACTCTGGTGGAAGCTTGGCTTTAACATCTTCTAGATTCTGAGCGGTTTCATCAGTAGACACTGTACAAGTGTACATAACCCTACTGTGATAATGCTGTGGATACACGGTACAGTAGCACCCGGCGGGGAGAGGGGCCCTACGACAAAGGCACGGGCACTGGAGGCCGAAACAATAAACAGGCCTCATCCGCCGTCTGGGTTTGGGTGAAGCGCTGGGAGGCTGCCTGTCAGGGATTATGATTTGATCCGGCTGCATGGGTGGCCTATCGCTCAGGCACTACGAGGAATACAGTTCAGCTTGGAGGGCAGCTACCGTCACAAGACAGAGACACAGACAGTCAATATAAAAGAAAAATAGGATTGCTTTGCTCATGCGCTCCCAAATGCAGGTCCAAACGTCAGATTCAAGATATGCAATTACGGTCACCGTCCTTACAACCGTATATTTCGTTCCACGGCTGCGAGCCTCTTCTCTTTTAGTTTTTGCATGAGTTATTCACTCAGCCGTCATTCTCAAGGATCGTAGTGTTGAAGAGAAGGGCAGATGCCGTCTTTACTCTGGGGCCCATCTCACTGGCTCCCTTGATATCCGTTGACTTCGGGTCTTGATGGTCCTGGGCGTATGTATAGCGAACCTATTTGCCTTAGCCACTCTCTGTGGAAGAAACTGGCCAAGTGCCTTCTCTTTGGCACGTCGAGGCTTTATCTCTCGACGCTTGGGCATCTGTTGTGTGCTACTCGGTATCGTGACGGCCGAGTTCACGGAGATAGGCTTGTATATTGTAGCCTCGGATGTCCGGGTTCGTATGTTTTGACCCTTTGACGTGGACTTCGACACCCTGACCTGCCCTAGGACAGCCGGAGTGCTCCGTCGCTTTGAGCGCCGCTGACGGTTGGATGAGGAGTTCTGATCACCGCTGCCTTTCTCGACGGGTGTCGGAGGCAGTGGATCCATCGCAAGTCGCCATTGTTCAATCCACCACAGGATGACCTCGTGCCATTGCAGGGTTGTTTCGGCATATTCCAGGCGTTGGTGAATGGCTCTTTCCTGGTGTGCTGCGCATTCTGAACCTTTCATGCCCGCATCACCGACGCCTTTCTCAGTGTTATCCAACTCTTTCTGTAGTCCATCTCGTTTCTTTTTCTGCCGCTCATGAAGTTTGAGATGGTAGTCCTGAAACTCAATCCAATTCTGTAGCCGACTCTGCTGGTGCGGGTCCAACAGTAGGTGAACGTTGTCATCCAATCCATGCGCTCGTCGACGCTCGCGGACCTCGTCCAGAAATATGCTGAACGATTTGTTTCGATAGCGGTACCGTAGTCTTCGCTGAGACTCTCGAAATCTTCGCCAATCCGACCTCTGGGCGCAGAGCACCACATCACCTGTCGATGAGAATGATTGCCAATACTCTATTATTTGTCGGTACTCCTCGGGCGGGTTTCGTACGGGTACGTCGAGGTGCTGCAGGTAGCAGGGAGGACAGCCATCACTCTCCAGGTCCTGACGAGCCTGGGCTTCGAGCACGCGGGATTCTTCATCGTCTTCTTCCTCGTCCGGAGGCGGTGTGAGGGTTCTGCGTTATTATAGGGTCAGTATGTGAAGAGATAGTTGGGGACTGGTGGACGAACTGCAGTCTCAACTTAAGAGCATCAGCGTCAGGATGGTCTGATATCAATCGCTGCCTTGAGGATACAAGAGTTAGCTTGATGGTCTGGTATTGTTCGGGTCTGTCAAAGCCCCATACTCTGCTTTCTTGAGAACTGTGATGCGTTGGGACTCGGGGAGTGTCTTGAAGCCTGGGACGGCGATGATACTGTCCGCAGAAGCAGGAGCATTAGCACGGCCAGTTGACGTTTTGGTTGGAAGGCCATCATGAGGCATCATGTTACCTGATATCACCGTATGTCTTGACCGTAGCCCGTGCAGCCAAATCATCGACAAAAGAGTCAGTTGGTGAGATCATTGTGCGGAGAGAGGCTTGTTGTGGTTGTGCAGGTAGTCATCCTGCGATGTGTGAGAGTGAGATAATTTTCGCTTGTGCTGACCAATCAAGTCACCTGTAGAATATTTGAAGATCGCGTTAACAATATTTACCCCGGCGAGCTAGCATGGGCTCGCCATGCCCAGCTACGAGTAACCCGGGTGGCAGCTACCTCTGTACTTTCTCATTACTTCCAGCCACCATGTACGGTTCTGATGTCTTCGCCGTGATCACGGCGCACGATCAGAAGAATAAGGCGGGCAGTGCCCTTGAACTGGAGCACAACTCGAGGTGGTTCTGCAAAGCAACTGGAGGTGTCGCCTTCGAGCCCACCATGGACAGTCGTGAGACGACGCCTGCCGAAGACTCACAGTCGGACGACGAGAAGGAAGAGGAGATAGCCAGCATCGTCGACCGCCTAGTTGTGTCTTTCTCGAAGCTGCTCGCATTGGACAACCTTAAGAACGGGCTACAGCTGGGCACAAACCCGATTTTATCTCATATCCTTTTGGGGCACCGCGGAACGAAAGGAATCAGCGGTAGGCAGGCAAGTTCAACTGCTATTATGCCTGGTCTCTGCTCAACTCAAAGTTTAGTGCGATATTACTGTGGATGAGACTCTGAACATCTGGCTGCACGACTACCACTCGACGCACGGCACCGCAGTCGGCCAAAACGGCCGGAACCAAAAGGAAGTGCGGACGAAGGAGATGTGGCTCCTTGCATATCCGCCCGGCGCTCCCGACGGATTCGAAGAGACGACAATCCACTGTAGCAGCCTCGCTATCAGGATTGAGTTTCCCAACCACAGAGTAGGAACCTCTCGCTACGTCGAGAACCTGCGGGCGTTTGTGACAAAGTGCCAGGAAGCAGCTGAGAGGAGCAAGGTTGACCCTCTTGGTGTCGAGGCGCTTGGCTTGGACAGCCAGCCGTCGACTCAAGCACCTAGCGAGGCTCCAACTCCGCGTGACAGGCTCGTCTACTATAAGGTCAAGAATGTTGGAGCGGGAACGTATGGTAAAGTCCTGAAGATCATCAAGGCACGAGATGGGAAGGCCTTGGCAGCCAAGATATTTAATCATCCACCAAATAGAAACAAGAGGCGGTGGAACGACCCTTACCCGGGCTGGCTCATGAAGATACGGAGAGAGTTTGCTATCATGAAAGACAACCCCCATGTAAGTTTTGCAGCGCCGCTTATTATATTGCCTACGACGTAGAACTAATCACCACATAGCCGAATGTGATACAGGTGTTTGAGCTTCGGGAGACCCCAGAGCTCATGGATTACTATCCCCTTGGAAACATTACCGACGTCAGTACCGCTGACGACGAATACATCACTGCTTGGGGACAGATACTCGATGGCCTCAAGCACCTCCACGCAAAGGGGGTGGTTCACCGCGATCTTAAACCCGAGAACATTTTGATCGAAAGGAATCCGCTCTTCAAGGTCATCATCGCCGATTTCGGCACGGCCAAGGTCGCAACCGACACGGCTCCGCTGCAGACTTTCTGTGGCACGCTCAAGTACGCGGCGCCCGAGGTGTTTCCCGGTCTGAGTTCCGGCTATGGGCCCTTGGCGGACATCTTTTCGCTAGGTGTCATGGTCTACGAATGGATCTACGGCCTTCCGAACCCGCCAAACGCCCCCGCACCGAGAAAGAAGAATGAGGAAGTCTCTGGCAAGCAGTGGTACACTTGGCTTGACAAATGGGTCGGGCTGGTTCTCGACAAGATGGAGGACGAAGAAGACGGCTCGGTCATCCAGATCCTGATTTGCATGGTTGAGACCAAGGTCACTTCACGATGGTCTGCGACTAAGTGCCTGGCGCACGGCTTCAAGAGTGGCCTGTTCAAAAGGAGGGTGGCTGATGGTCTGATCGGGTGCGCAAGCGACCCGGACGACTTTGACCTTCCCACTGGGGAACGGGAGGACCCCGGGACAAAGACGTCGACTGCGGCGCCATCGCTTAGCCCGGGCTTAGGACTTACGGAATCGGCAGCCACTATCATAGATGGGGGCATGTGGGGTGAAGAGTCGGTGAACTCGCAATAATCTTTGTCCTTTCCAAATGATGAATGGGTGGGCGAATCATTATATACAGGGTTAACTATATCTTCTCCGGTGTATATACTGCTCTCTCTTCATATCATATACTATCATCTCTTCTACCTCGCCATGAACATTGGGTTACCAATAAAGTAGTATTCATCAGCCGACATAAGCCGTCGCTGATACAGGTTATAACATAAACTGATTACCTCCTCATTATAATGAATCGCAAGCCAGCGAGGGATGTATCGATGTTACACCTCAGGCAGTGGCCACCGTACAACGTAGGGGTCAACGTAAAATCAACGTAGCTTATTACAAAGGCCTTTATATCTATCTTTATGCGCGCTTGATCGTATTCGATTTCTTTTGATTCATTAAAAAGATTCAGTTCAGGACTATATCTGTGCCCCCCACTTTCGCTCAGTACTTCGCTTAACCAGCCATGCACCACTCCATGCACCCCTAAAATTCAACTACCCATTATATACATGATGATATTTCTTCTGGTAAGCCTGGACGAACTTAATGCGAGCAGCGCTAGTAGCCCTGTAGCACTTCTTTAGTGCATTTAAATAACGCTTTTCCCCGGCCACTTCGCGCTTCTTCTGCCTCTCGTCCTCCAATTTCTGTCTATCTTGAGTCATACTTCGAGCATCTTTGGCGTACAATATGCCTCCGGTTTTGAGAACCTTACCAGACTGCTTTTTGCGTGCTTTGCGAGCATTTTCAGCGGCTTCTATTTGGCTTAATTGATCCTGCAGCAACTCCATTTTACGAGCCATCGCATTAGCGCCTTTCCAGAACGTACAAAGTTTTGTAGTAAATCCTTCTGATGTCGGTTCATCAGTTAGCTCAAGCAGCTGATTTCCAAGTGCTCCTCGGCTAGTAGGAGTGGTCCAAATGGCTGGATCGCCTATAATAGGTGGTGGTGTAATAGGTCGATCCGAACATTCAATAATTTGAACTTCATTCAGTACTATCTTCGAATCAAAAGGCATTAGACCAGTATGCTTCCATGCAGATCGAATGGTAGGTTCTTTGAACACTTTGGTTCGAAACTTGTTGAATGCAGCCAAAAATTCGACTTTTGAAAAGATCTCGTCACCCATTTGAACAGCTCGGTTAACTGCCTTCGAATGCCAATGCTTTAATGGCTGAAATACACACACATCTAGCGGCTGAAGCAGATGAGTAGTATGTATGCGAAGGTAAGCCGAAGGGTGTGATCTTGTGATTCTCACAGTAGGATAGAAATTCGCGTGTATGATGAGATTCATAGCCATTCATCACAAGCAATCTCCAAGCTCCCTTTTGATGCTTTTGACTAAAGCGATCGAAGTGCTTCAGCCATCGAAGGGAGATCCAGTCATTTGAATAGCCTGTATCAGAGGTAGTGATTAACACGTCGTCGCCAAGATCGTTGTTAAAATGAGGCGTCAAAAGTTGAACTTCAGTCATAATTAGCATTGGCGGTATATTCTTGCCCCCTCCACTGATGCATTCGATGCCGGTTAATGACTCTCTATTATCCGGATCCTTGGAGTAGATTCTTCTATTTGAATCTACAGTTATGTCCTCATATCTGAGGTTCAAGATCAACAACAGGTGCCCTCATGCTTGGGTCTGATCAACTGCTCCAACCTCCCAATCACAGATCATGTACAGAGAATCTCTTGCTTGAGCGCATACCAAATAGACCAACTGACTTCTAAAGTCTTCTTATGACAAAAGATAGTTTAATCCTGGTGCCATTTGGTTTCGAATTACGAACAGCGTCCATTGCCAACTACGAGATCCGCCTTTACATGTTGCTAGCTACGAAGCTGCTGCCAGGCCTGAGAATGAGGAGTTGCTGTAGACCGTCAACGCCACGACGAGCACCGATGGTCCATGATGCTAGGTTTGAACAACGATACATTCTTAGTTTCCTCATCAGACCGTCTCTATCCAGACGAGGTTCACCTTTACCTCACATGCTAATCTAGTCGTGCTACATACACCGTCAAGACCCATTCCGCTACAGCAGATGGTGGGTGTGGCTTTGAAGCATTGCGCAGGCAGTCTAAGTTACTCAGGCCTAAATTACTTAGGCAACGTAAGTGAAATTTAGAATGTATTACTTTATAATGAAGCTTTTGGCGAGTCATAGGCGGTACGTCCTCAAGCGTTCTTTATGAAAATTTCCCACAATCTATCCTTTTCAGCCCCGCACTTGCCTCATAAGCAAGCTACATTTGCTCGACTCAGGGAAGAGAAGACCGTTATGGCGTAAAGGGCGTGAGAATTGGATGAAGAAATGGGTGAACTTGAGGAACGCAACCAACGTGCAGGCAGATATCATTCAACGGAGACCTCAAAGATATTGACGTAAGATGTCTCAATCAGAAGCCTTTTGGTCTCTTGCGCACGGTAGTGTGATGCTAACATTACATTCTCATCTTAAGTCCCTTATTGAAAAACATCTTAGTGCGATTGTCTCTGCAGCCCCTTATTGTGAAGGAAGACGAGTGAGTAAACAGAGTTATACTAATACGTCAGAAAGGTTCGTGTCACATGGCCATGTTGGAAGCTTTACTCTGGTGACCCCATCCGGAGTTCATAATGAGGGCACTTTGGAAGAAGAGGAGAAGAGTGGGCACAAAGTTGCAGCCACTTTCCTTTACGACGCCTTGGCACATACTCCTATTTCCAAGGACAGAACCAATTGTACCGGCAGTCCCTGTCCAAATGGATTCGGGGTTCTGTGGTAGGGCAGAAATATTCCAGTCTTTTTGAAACCTACTTCTAACTTTTATATATCAGAGGAACCGATGCGGACCTTTTTATCCATCTGGCTGGAAGAAAGCTATGAACCTATCGCCTTTGAGTCCACCCAACGGCTAGCCAAGAAGGTTAGCTGTTATGCCTTTAACATTGGAACTCTCAATGACGGAGTAGAACTCAATGGTGACTTGATTGATATCATCGTTGCTCATGTGCAGCCTGCAAATGGATCACTGCAATTCAACCACTGGGCCTTTGTGAAGCAGTATGATGAGGATTTCGAGCGCAATTGACAGTGGTTGTTTCCAGTGTGCGACTCGTTTCATTGGTTTGCTGTAGCCATAGACTGGGAGAATCTTACGCTCGGAATTTACGATCCTTTGCCGCAGCCCGGTAGTTCGGAAAAAGAAAAAGTCCTCGATTTATCCCGTTCTCGCTACTCTACAAGGGACAGTCCCTTGAAAACCCTGCATTTGGTCGGCCTTTCGCAAAAGGACGGGCGCAGTTGCGGTGTTTATGTCGCATGGTTTTTTTTCACTGACATGCAGGCAAGGTGGAAGTCCCTGATTGGCCCATCCTTCATATGAGGGTCTTCTTTCCGTACTGCGCAGGAAAGAAAGAAATCTCTCAATTTCCATGGTCGAGTATACTGAGAATTGGCTTAGCACTCACGTCCCACAAGATCGGTCTTCCCACCCGGACACCGAACTCCCCAATCCGCACACACGCACGAAACACATTGACAGGAAGACGAAATCCACTTCTCCAGCTTTCGATACTAGGGCCTCTGTATGCCCAACGGGGTTTGTAGAGGGTTGCTACTGCGTGGTGCCGAAGGGGGCATGGAAAGAAGGAAGGTAGAAGACCCTGTTCCGGAATTGTCTTTGAACGACAGGCTCGAACGATTACCATAATGCTAGTAATATTCCCATCCCTTTGTATCGCATTCTCTTTTCATGACAGCGTCATTCTATTTTGTTACTCGCAATACCTTCTCTTTCCGCTCTACCACTCTCTTTCCCTTCGATCTTTGACACGATTCTTAGCTTGCCGCGCCTGCTTCGCTTGCTTTGGATTTCACCAATTATATGACCTCTAGAGCACGGGGCCGTTAGCATTGGCAGCAGCGCATAGTCGAGGACAAGGCGTGAGGCTCAAACAACTTCACTTCTCTGTTGAAATACGAGGTCATATGAGGGCATATTGATATATTGGTTGTTGCTATCTAGTAGGTAGGAACGGAGGAAGGTCAAATACCCTGAATCCCCTGAGTCCACTAGCGCCGGATGAATGCGGCGCCGGATGGATGCGGAGATTACCAACCAAATCACACCTGAAATTCCAACATTCTCCGGGCTCTACTGGAATTATCCGGCGGCAGAGTGGACTGTCGACAACATGGATTTGCCGAAGAGTATATGGCCAGTGAGAATGCTGACCTATACGCTTCGCTTCTCGGCATCACAAGGACGAGACAGTTCGGAGACCTCAATTCAGAGGAAGTGTACAATGAACTCTTGAAGTCTCCGGTATTCTCTGGGATGGAAATTGGTTTGCAAGATATGGAAGAATGGACGACGAAAATGATGGGCTCCCTTCGTGTTGGCTTTCGAACAGGATACCTGGTACGATATCCTAAAGGGCGAAATAGTTCGTTGCTAATATGACCAGGGTCTTCCATCGCAGGTGTTAAGCGGATCCGGCTTTGGCCAGGTGGATAACTTTCAAGCTTACCTGTAACTCCCCGCTACACACGTGTAAAGAAATGACACTAATGGAAAGCAGTACGCATACATACCATGCCATTCCGAAACTTCAAAGGCCAGAGAGTAACGTACTATTACTTCCAACCTGGGGCACAATGGTTTCCGGTCGTCAACCCGGAGTTCTCCGCGGATGGGTGAGCTCACAAAATGGTTGGAACTTATACAAGCTGTTGGCTAGAGGTGTTCAAGGTTTTCAAAGCGTGGAACAGCTCGCTTTGACTATAGCGGCCTTGATTAACTACCGACGACTTCTTCCCGACTTCTCGGACGATTCCAACCAGCCTATCAAAGGTAGCTATCTGGCCGACCTAGATGCTCTCCTGAATGGTCATTCGCTTGGAAACAGTGGAACGGTCTGGGAACAAATGGCCTTTGCGCTGGTACGGGTACTCCGTTCCTTCATGCACCAGTTTGAGGATCTCGTTACGTTCCTCGAGACTGTACTTGAACGAAAGCCTCCTTCATTACATGTCTTCGACGGATTCTCCAATCAATATTTGCGTCGGATGATCAACGGTCAGCCTCATGAGATCGCAACAGCGGAGTTATCGTATTTCAAGGCGCCAGAGCTTAGAGGAGACGACGACCCGGACTGGGTCACCGTAACGCACCCAGAGGAGTTGTCACTTCAGGAGCTTCACATTCAGGATCAATCGTCAAGGCCATGCAGTGACCGTATATCGCCAGCTTTGGAGACAGAGTACGTGGCTGCTCTATTGGATCTTCCTGCTTGTTTGTACTGACCTATACAGAAGTTCCATGGAACAGCCCCAAGGCAACAATCCCCTTGAAATTGATATCACTCATACAATCGAAGTATCCACCGCGACTAGAACTACTGAAAGAGACATAACACCCTCTTGTATCTTCGCAGTATCTTCTCCGGGAGACAAAAGCCACCCAGCGCCGCCGTCGGGCTTACACGCAGATCAGTACACACTTGTACGACTGTCCGAGGTAGAGGACGAGGACGGAAAAGTATGGGAAATTTTGATACAAAGATCGGGACAACGCATGAGGGGCATAGTATCGAGGAGCTGGGCGATGGATCATGGGAGATGGTTGTTCTCCAGTCGCATTGCCGTGCCTTACAGGACAGGCTCGGTAAGAGAATGTCGACCTGAACTACGATCCTGTTGAACCCGCAGCCAGCGACTTGGAGTTCTGGGATTATGATACGGCAAAGAAGCTACGTGAATGTTGGTTTTCCTAGAGAGCAAATAGGATGATCAACACGGCTTGGCCTGCGGCTGCTGCTTATTACGCTCACCATCTGGGAGTCATGAATGGACTTCGCGAAGGTGCTGCAGGATCCAATTGCCCCAAAAGCTCTACCACATCACTGAAGCATCAACAATTTCCATCGCGATTAAGAGGTTAAGCCTCAGTGCTCCTGCCTTGAGTCAGACCCTTACGTTCTCACCGAGGACTTGCGAAGCGTGAAGAATATCGGTGAATTTGGCAATGGTGACCATTTGCTGTTTGTCTGTTTCATGTTTGATGCTTTAAATTGTAGACAAAACATGAATATAAGAGCATCTCGAGAACAGCCTGTGATTATGCCTGAACTAGATCTGAAGGTAAATCGAGCAATGAGACACGCATTTAGGCTTGCATGTCACACAACTTGACAGTATCCGGATTGCCTCGACAAGTGAGGATCGTAATGCAAGGTGAGACAAGCCTAATAAGATTGGGCTGGTGTGGGAGGAGGGGCACTGGTGTGGAATTCTGGGCCTATTCTCTGCGCTACAGGCGCTAAAGTCAGCCTGATGCAGCACCTAGGTAAATTCTTATCAATCCTTCAGACAGCAAACGCATGATGCGCAAGACATCACATATCTTCAGCATCACAGACCATACGAAAAGAGTTGACTGATTCAATCATTCCACATGGCCAAAGCTAAATCGTCACTGACGCTTTTGGAAATGGAAAGCAAGTTGGGATACAAAGTGGACTCCTTGACTTATCCCGACGAGAGCTCGGAGCGCTTCTACTCCGATCTCAGACAGATTCCTAATAGTACATACGAGCAAACTAGAGAAGAATATGAGAGGATGATTTACCGTAAAGACGAGAGGATCGACTCAGAGGAAGTCCTTCCAGAGTTGAATGTAGTCAAACTTCGACCGTAGATTCATCAAGCTGACACAGTCATAGATTACACATGGCGAGGACACAATTAGAGTCACGCGCAGGAATCATGTTGTATTCTACCGTTTTGCCGTGGATATTCGCTACGGATGCGGATTCGACTTGCCGCTGCTAATCAGCAGCGATGAAGCATTCAGAATCTTCTCCGTTGCAAAGGTATGTTAGCATTGGGCTGGCACTTTTCAGAAGTGAACTGAGTCGATGCATAGCTGCAACCGAAAAGACTTTGCAGCGCAACTTCAATATTCTTCAGACTTCCCAGAGAAATTCGCGACAAGATCTATGCTTTCGCACTTCCTACGGGGAAATGGCAAGGAGAAGACGTGGGCAACTGCGATGGACCAAAACTCACTGGAAGCATCGGTGATCCTAGTGGTTTCTATTTCCCGTTGAGCAGCGAACTCAGTGTCATTAGAGTTGACAGACAGATACGCCAGGAGACACTGCCCCTTGCGTATCGTAGGACGGTCTTCCACTTGGATGATATGGACGACCTCATTAAGCTACTCATTGCGGTCGGCAAGATTGGTCGCGACAACATTGAATCACTGAAGTTCACCTGGGAAAGCAGAGCCGACTCTGAGTTAAAATGGGACAAGGCTTCGGACTCTGACGACCTATTTTTGACATTGCCCACCCTTCACGCCGCAAAATGTGTCCAGCTGCTCAAGCAGTGCAAAAGGCTTCAATTTTTGCGCCTATGTTTCGAGAGCGATCTCATAAACAATATATCCCCCGACGCCTTTAAAACCGATCCTGGCATCCGTGAACTTTGCTCTGTTCAAGGAATCAAAAGGGTACAAATCTGGGATTTGGAGCATGAGCCAATAGAGCAGCGTGGCCTAGCCAAGTGGCTCAAAGAAGAGATGGAGTCTCCTGGGTAGGAAGGAGAAAATGAGAAGGGAATTAGCAAACGAGATTGCAATCAATGAGCTGGAATTCCCCAAGTAGATTGGGTAAAGAGGAACAGTTTAGTTCAACCGCTTTTGCTAAGGTAAGCGTTTAACGTCTCACTTGTTGTCGTCGATTCAACCGTACTTGTTGTCGCTTATCGTCTGCTTCTTACGCAATTACTTTTGCAGTCATCTTGTCTGGTTAGCTTATGTTGTATATGTCATTTTCGATGACTTCAGTGTGTATCTGTTGAGCAATCTCTAACCATCTTCATGTAGGTCGTTCATGCCAAGAAGAATCTCTTCACTGAATGCCCACCTCTCTTCATCTTGTTTCTCTGCGCCTCGACAATGAACCTGGCAGTTCAAAACACTAAAGCGCATTTCACCGGAAGTCTTTGTACTTAGCAGATGTGATTGTCACACCAAATCCTGGCCGCTAGATCGTCCAAAGCCTCTACGGTGATACCTGATTAGCATCGAGACAGGTAGAGCCCACCGTGACGCTTCTTTTGGGTTTCCATAGCGAGCAAACAAACTGATGGACATTTGGGATGAGAAGGCGAGTAATTGGCTGCATCATCCGCCAACCCAAAAATCTCACTTCTAAGAAAAGAGCTAAGCTGGCGATATCGATACTGTAGAGGGGACAAGCGACCGCAGTCTTTCTCTGATGGGACAGTTCAAATATTTCCGCCATATATTTAGCGTTTCAGTGAGCATGCACTCATGCTGAACTTGAATTGCAAAGCGTAAATCAACAGCCAATTCATGTTTTCTAGATAACTAAAACATGTCCGTACGCCTTCAAATGAACTAGTAGATCTATGTACCTTGTCTTTTGAAGATTCGCCCCCGGGCCCAGTTATTAGGCTTTGGTTTAAGGGTCTTCCCATGGTCAGTCTGATGACGTGCCATAACACCGACGTCCATCTTCCGGTTGATGGGGGATTCATCAAGGTAGGTGCTTGGTCCTTTGTAGATCTGCCGGGAAGCAGCAGGATGCACGCCACATTCGGTGACCCACGCCATGAAACATTCAACAAGCTCTTGCAGCCATTCCAGGACGAGGTGCTCCTTGGCACTCGGAGGCCACTCGGTCCAACCGCTGCCTTTGGTGTAGAGCCGGGTATTTTCCTCGACATCGATCGAACACCGCCTCTGCTAGCTCGTCGAGTCGGGGGATATGTCCGAAAACGGCGGGGATGAAGTCAGGGATATCGATTCGAAGGGTTGGGAGGAGTTCTTCTCTCAGTACATCATCGACCTGCTTCCTGTGCCCGGATGCATCTGCGAACGAGGATGCAAATGATGGGTGGGATTGAGGAGAGGTTGTAGGTTGCGGTATGGGTTTTGTGCGCGCGACTAGGTCGAATACAGCTGTCGCCAATCCCAATCCGCGAACGAAGAAATACAGCTGCTGTGAAGGTTTTCAACGCGACATTGAGTTTGGAACCGATTTTTTACCTGGAAATCCATTAGTAATGGATATAGAAGCTTAAAATTGAGGATTACCATCGTGTAAAAGTAGTCGCGACCCCAGGGTTTTCAGCTCTGCAGCGTTTGTACCTGGAAACGTCGTGCTGAACGTTGCACGAAAGCTATGTAGTCCGTCATTGATAGAGTATATTTCGATGACTCCTAGCTGGGAGAGGGATTGTATCACACCGAGGACAGGTGAATATCTCGAGACCCGAATCCTGTCGAATGCTTCAAGAAATCTTGGGTACAGGTACCAACGCATACCGGGCAATTTAGACGGAGAGGAACCGAATTTGCCGAGTGCTGCAACAACGTTGTCGCCGAGGGCAGCGATGCAAATAGATGGAAAATGCTGGATACGGTCTAACGATGAACATCATGTCAGCTCAAAAACGCGGTCGCGAAGTCAGTCCAGCCACCCGTGGGGCTCTTGCCTATGCTAAGATTCAAAAATCGATCACCTTTACGCGTTATTCAGGCCCGTACAGGAGTACCCATATCAACAATATCAGATATAACCAATCACGCGTACAAGCGGGCCAAAATTCATGAAACAGCTTCTTTTCATGGTGAAAATACTGCTCCTGGATCACGTTCCGGAAGGCCTCCGATGCTATGTCAAGAAGAGATTGATAATATGATCAAACTGGCCACGTCTAGCTATGAATGGAGGCGAAAATCCTGGATGGACGTTGCTCACGAATGTAACGTCAAAGGATCCAAGCCTACGATATCAAAAGCCTTCCATGAAGCAGGCTACGGACGATATTCACCTCGACACAAGCCCTGGCTCACTGACACCATGAAATTCGTACGATTGCAATGGTGCAAGGATCGAGTGCATTGGGACCTTACAACAGAAGGCTGGGGTGGTGTGATCTATACGGATGAAACAAGCGTTATATTGGGTGAGCATCGAGGTCAAAAGCACGTTACACGAAAGAAGGATGAAGAATGGGACCCAATGTGCTGTGATAAGGACTTTTCACAATATTCCACGTTTATGTTTTGGGGATCCATAGCTCTGAATTGGAAGGGGCCATGTTATATATATTGACCCGAGGATAAAACGGAACGAGCTGCCTCCATAACTGCTCTTACTGCCGCAGATGTACTACGAAGGCCTTTGGATCGAGCAGCTCATGCAATTCAAAGGGCAGAGCTCTTACGTCAACAAAAGAACCATGAACGAGTTCTTACTCATGCTCTCACGTTCTCCTTCGCCTCATGTGGGCGTTCTGCACGCGGAGGGATTGACTGGTATCGCTATAACAGATGTATTCTTCAGCCTCTTCTTTTACCCGCCTATCAGAAATTCAAGGCTTCGCATGCAAATCGAGCTTTATTAATGCAGGATGGAGCCTCAAATCACACCTCTCAATGGAACAGACCTTTGTTTATGGAGCAGGAAATAGATCTGTTGTTTTGGCCAGGCAATAGCCCTGATCTTAATCCAATAGAGCATATATGGAACCTCATAAAGGATCGAGTATCACGTCGACGACCCTTTATTAAAGGTAGATTGGAACTGGAACTGGCCTGGCACGCGGGGAGCAAAAAAACCCGCACCGCCAAAATTTCCCCGCACCCAACCACCAAATTTACACCCAATTTCTGGAGAACCATGGAACCAGAAGATCACCATCAAAATCATGAAACCCCTACTAAAGCCAAAATCCAGGGGGCCATCGAATTTTGCGAGCGAATGAACATACCATACTACAAAAACGACGTGTTCAGAACGTTCAACGTGTCAAAACGACAGGGCTACGAAATGCTACGTCCTGATTCTTCTTCACGACGTCGACACAACGATCCTGACGAAGAGGAAACACGTGGCCGAAAGGGACTAATTACGGCTAAACATATACGTGAAATGGAAAAGGTTTTGGAAGAGGAAGGATTTGAAGCTAGAGCTTTAACATGGGAGCAATTAGGCTACGAGGTGGGACTCGACTGTTCAGGCGATACCGTTAAAAGAGCCATGGGAACAATGAACTATCACAAGTGCATTGCCTGCAGAAAGGGCTGGGTTTCTCCGCGAACAGCTACTAGAAGAGTTGAATACGCTGTCGTCATGCTGGAGAAATATCCTACAAAACAGCACTGGAAGCCAGTTCGGTTCAGCGATGAGGTTCATTTTGGCTACGGGCCACAGGGCAAGCTTCGAATTATACGAAAACCTGGGCAAAGATATTGTATGGACTGTATACAAGAGCAAGATTCCCCTAAAGATAAAGGTTTAAAGAGACAGCATTGCTGGGCTGCAATAGGACATGAGTTCAAGTCGAATATCTACTTTTACGATGTTCCTGGAAACACGAACGGAAAACTGACTCTGAAGGTCTATTTGGAGCAAATTCTGAAGCCTATCGTCAAGCCCTGGATCGATAGTCATCCCCGTTTCGTACTAGAGGAGGATGGTGATTCAGGTCATGGCACAGGTTCAAAAAACATTGTCCGTCAGGACCTGGAAACAGGAGAACAAGCTGGAGCACTACTTCAATTGCGCATCTTCACCTGATTTATCTCCTGTAGAGAACATGTGGCAGATACCAAAACAGGAGCTTCGAAAGTATCCTCATTGGGATGATCACACGACTAGGGGGCTGATTTTGGAAGGATGGTCACATGTCTCACAGGAGTACATAAATGAGAAAATTTCTACTATGCCAGAGCGATTACAAGCAGTTATAGACGGAGAGGGAAAAATGACAGGCTATTAGAACATCCTGAACATAATATATCTCATTAAATTCAGTAGTAAATTTGGTGGTTGGGTGCGGGGAAATTTTTGCGGTGCGGGTTTTTTTGCTCCCCGCGTGGGTGGGCCGTACAATTAACGGGCAAAGGGATAGCTAGAGATAGCAATATTGCACGATAACTTCACAATACATAAGCATAATTTGTCCAAACAGAGCGATACGCAACAATGCGCATATGCCGTTTACGGCGGCAACACCCAGAAAGAGCTTGACTCGCGTCTGCTATTACCCCTACCATCGCCCAACAGTACCACCGTCATCGGTTACACTGACCTTCCAGCTGGGCGAAGTGTAGGGATTGGTTTTCGGCAAATGTATTCACTGTAAGTTGTTTCCCAACTTAAGGGGTTGTGCTACTACTTGGGAAGGAACGGGAAGGGCTTGGATATATTGAACGGATTCGCAATTTGGATGATTGCCGAGCCTTCACGTTATGTCAAACCTTCTTTGTTGGAAACGGGGTTCGTATGCACATATGCATACCCCGGTGGTTAGTTATTTCCGCTCCGGCCGAAGCGGCTTGGCGCTAGGGGTATCTATCAAATATATCTACATGCCTCTCTACCCTTATGACCTCGTATAAAAAGAAGCTTTGTATTTCACGTCCTTCAGCACTTTATTAGATCAAGGTGAGGTTCTTTCTACAAGGAGTAATTTTCCACAGAGCTCCATGCTAGTTCACCAGCAGGCGTGCTATCCTTTACTAAATATTTTATAATAAAGGTGAATGAGTCGCTTGAAAACGAAAGTACACTAGGACATGTTGGCCTTAATGTTAGGGTACTTGCTCAGTGGGTAATTTAGCAAATTTGGGCTTTGATCCAATTTGCCAAGTTGCTTCGTAAGAGACTCGATAAGACTCTCATTGCCCTTCTTGTCTGCACTAGCTTCCCAGAAAAACCTGCCCCCGAGACCACTATTTCTGATATACTCAGCCTTTTTCTTGACGACGTCGACAGTATCATACGAGATAAATTGTCGTGTGACGTTGTCATAGCTGTACGTAGCGCCAGTCTGATTGTCGTACTGAACAATAGCGTTAGTTTTGGGAAGCACTTTATAGTCCCAGATGCCGTGGTCCCAGCTGCCAATAGCAGAACTGGAACTCACGTCGAACGATTTACCGAGGCCGGCCGTACTATTGAAGGTATGGCCATAGATTGGCATACCGATTTGAATCTTCGATGCATTCACGCCGGCCGCTATGTAATCTTGGATGGCTTTGTCTGTTGAGAATGGAGTGGCCCTTGGGTCTGACTGACTGGGGTAGAGGTTAGCTTGATGACCCGTGAATGACGAAAATGACCCAGCGTAATCGTATGCCATGAGATTCCACTGATCGAGGAGTTGATCCATGTTCTGAAGTTGCAACTTATTATAGTGATCAGGCCCTGCAGGACTTGCGATACTTAGAAGAAAATGATAATTAAGATTCTGCTCTGAAGAGTATGTGTCAAGAGTATGACGGACGGCCCGCAAAAGCGAAACCAAGTTTATGGCATCTTCCGAGTCGGGATATTCCCAGTCAATATCGAGGCCGTCGAAGCCACAATCTTGCACGAATTGAAGAGCACTACTGGCAAATTTAGCTCGTCCTTCAGGCGTGGCAACCGCGGAGGAGAAACTCTGACTATAAGCCCATCCGCCAATGCTGAGTAACGTTTTCATTTGTCGATTGCTCTTCTTGAGAAGATAAAGTTGTTTGACGCAGCCAAGGGCATTTCTGGGGTCATTATTAGAGTCGTTAGTAAAGGTTTTTTGAATGTCTTCCCAGTAATTCGGCATGGTCCTGGATGTATCTATGTTAAACAGTTTTCTTTTCTAATCAGCAGCGAGATGAATGTACACTTCACCAGTAGTATCATCAACTTTCGCAAAAGCGTAGTAAACGTGTGACAATGAACTCGCCGGCAAGTCCTGAGGGTGGAAATTGCGGGCGTCCACAGCCCTATTCAACATACATTATCAGAAAGGACGTTTCGAATAACAACCAAGCAATGACGCTTACCAACTTGGGAAATACGCCGCCGTTTTATAATCCGCCGCTGGGATCGTAGATACCGAGAGCGAGAGACGAGCGAGGAAAAACATAATCCATAGCTTTAACTTCAGGCTGAACATGGTAAGAATGTAGTAGATGTGTGATCTACGGGTGGATAATGTAATATATATATAGATTTACAAATGCATAAGCGCTGATGATCGAATAATAATAGGAAAGCAACAAGCACCACTAACGGATATATTAGCACATCTACAAAAATCTCTCCGCGGTCAAGTCGCAAACCCTCATACTCTAACATATCAATCTCTAGTGATATATTAGAGAGTACGTACTGCGGAGATTATTAAATTGTCTAGTCTGCCAGCGAAATGGTTACACGTTCATTGATTACAGTCTCTTCAATGATGCTTAATGACCTTCTCAACGCTGACTATAAGCGGGCACTATTCTTTATATATTGGTATTGTAACCGACCTATAATATATAGACAACTACATGCAGACCCCCAGGATTTACGCATACAGCTGGCTGGCCTTATTAACGATGATTATTATCGACCGTCGAGTGCTTTGGATTCATCATCGTTTGTTTCGGCTCCGCAAAGTTTTACACCGGCTTCATTTCTTCACCCCTTTTGTTGAGCGAAATTTCGAGTCACACTCGTATTTGCAGATGCCGTTCTTCTTGCTAGTCTGTTGTTCCAATATACTGGTTCTTTTACTTTACCCTAAACTAAATCTACTAGAGACCATCGCTTCGAGAATTGGTGAAGTCATTCTAATTAACTTGATTGTAATACTTCTCATATCTTCACGGCATAGTCTCTTTCTGGAATTCTCAGGATTTTCTCAACCGGAGATAATGTGGGCTCATAAGATCATGGGGAATTTGGTTATATTAGAGGTATTCGGACACACCGCGCTGAGCGTGAGACGTAACTCTCTCATAGCTTGTTTTTGTGCTCCACTCGTTGACTTGTAGCAGATATACGCACTGGTTGGCCGTATCTTGTGGTAAATTATTCAGATCGAATGCGATACAAGCTACTAACATCATCAGGCAGCTTTTGCATTGTTCCTGGTTGCAATACTCTCTTTCCCTACTTTACACCAGCACTGGGAGGATTATCACTCACTGAAATGGAGGCAAATTCACTTTGTTCTATCCATCGTCGCAATCGCAGCATTAGGTTTTGTCTTTTTCAAAAAGGATCTTACAATCAAGATTCTTTATTCGTGTACGATAGTCCTGATTAGCATGGAGGCTGCTATTGGACTGAAGCGTTGCACAACCCATGCTGTTCAGATGAACGTTGAAAGTCCATTTTTGATCATCGATAATACGTGTCGCCTAAGCAACGGAGCAGGCTGTTTTTATCGGGTTCAGGGATGGCCTATGCCAGCGGCACAATCAGGCTCCAATCATCTTTTACTTTTACCGCGTGGATTGACGAAGAGTCTTGGAGAAGCGGAAACAATCATTATCGAAGGGCCTTTCGGACCAAATATCGGGATCTATTCGTGGCTTTGCCACTATCTTAGCCAACTTCTAGAGCGGAAGTTCTTCCATCAAAAGATCTTAAGCTTGGATACGATAAGAGATTTACTTCGCCGTCCAGTTCAGTTACCAAAGGGTGAGAAGATCTGCTTCTTCGTCGACTCTTCCGCCACATTTCGAAGCCAGTCTTTGTGGCACTATTTCCATATCTCGCCCATTGGAGTTGACAAGCAGGTAAACATTTATCTACTGGGTACAACACCTGATGAGATATTGAAGGAATTGTTTCCGGCATCGTTCTGCTCGTCCTGCTCGTCCCGCTCGTCTTGCCCTAATACAAAGGTATATTCTTTCGATAAGATAATGGAGATGGAGTTCAGAAAAATTTGTAGTTCGGCTGTTGTGAGTAAGTATTACAAATGAAAGCTATCATCCCAAGCTAACTGTAAGCAAACAGTCCTTGGCGACGAGAAGTTTTGCCTGGATATTCAAGCCAAGATTCTTTTGCCAGCGATTCATCGATAAATGATAGCAAAGTAGTCTATTAAAGACGTCGAATAATTCAAATGCGGTATGTACAATCTTACAAAGTTCACATTGGCGATTGAGATATTTTGAACAATCAAGCTTATCAGATAGTCTTAAAATATAAAATTATTTCATAAGTTCAAACTTTCAAACTAATTCTTTGACTTTATTTTTCTGTTACTTAGAACTAAGTTCATTTTTTGTTTTTCTGCAGTAATTATTATTATTATTTTTTTTAGGTCAGCGACGAAACCCACCTGTTCGCGGTGCTGGCTACGAACCTTCTGTCTAGCTACAGAAGAGCCTAGAGGTTTCCAGGTACAGTTTGAATGACGTCGGAGTGTTGCGTGGTGGTGAAACGCTGTGCGTTGGCCGCGTGCAGAGTTTTCACGGCCCCGCAGGCCTCGATAATCTCGATGCGCATGCTACACGCAATCTTTATGCAGGCGAGGAAGTCAAATAGAACGCAGAACTACGAGGGAAATCGCTTATGAAAACCATCCGATTCAGTACCTCGTCGTCGTGTCGTGCTTGCGACGACGAGAACTGAGACAGGACACCCTCGCGTTCGGCCTATTGGGGACGAAATAGCAGGAAGAATCCGGATCACGGACATTCTTTAGACCTATGTGCTGACTACGTATAGACTTTGTTAAGACTGCGTGTCTGCTGCTACGACACACGCAACCCTCGAGCCTCGTTAATACCGTTCAGCGAACGTTCAGACACAGACAATCTATGCGTAGAAGGTACGCAGGCGAGAAGACTTCGTTAAGAAAAGGAGGACACAAGCGGGTTAGTAGAGAATGATCGGACTATGCTGGGAGTGTAGCATACGAACATCTCTGCAAGACATGGTCGGTCTGCATGAGAGAGATCTCTACAGATAACGCGAAACAGGTGAGCCGTACGCTTTAAGCGGAGCGAGCGCCTGCGGGGCGTGGTATACAATGGCGGCGACTGTCGGCCCCGAGGACCTCACCCCTTCAATGGGCTCTGACCCTCGGATGCCTTGGTGGTAGGATCAAACCCTAGCCGAAGACACCGTCTGTATAGCCCGAGAGGACAGAAGCGCATGCCGGTGTGGTTAGAGAAGGGATCGACTGCGATACGCGTGCGTATCGGTGGCGAAACGCCTGCGACCCATGCTTAAGTAGTAAACTACCGAAATCTGGGCAGCGAGGGGTTTGGCGGCCCCGAACTGTGAACCTGTCGTGAGAAGACTCTTCGGAGTGACCCCTCGGACCTTGGGGAAACCAGCATAGGGGTCGTGCCCTACGTATATTGCATGCGACGTATGCAGTATATTTTCGGTAGGTGGCACAAGTCAAGAGCAGGATAGTACTCGATACAACCACACTCTACCCCCCCATCGTAAGCGCCTCTCTTCCACCATATATACAATTTTCGGCATTACAACCATGAGCACCACGGGTGCAAAGGAATCATGGTCCTCGTGATCGGAGACCGGGACATCGTTGTATAGAATATCATCAATGAAAAGCAGGGCAAGAACGATGCATTGCAAAGAAACAGCATGTTGGAAAAGGGGAGTTGGTAACCTCCGCCTCATAGGGCTGGTAGGGCTGGGGCCCACTAGTCGCGTAGCTTCAAAACAACCCACCTTCTTCAACTGCACCCACAATGCTCAGAAGGGCTCCGTTAACTTCAATTTCTGGTAACAAGACTTCTAGAAAGGAGCTTTCTTTGCTCACCAAAGGTGAAATATCAGGCCAGGCCCAATTAGGTCTAAAACCCACCCAAATAGGACGGAATTTGAACGTTCCTCGAACCACCGTTCAGAGCGTTTTGGGGAGACTTCAAACATTACCCTCCGGAGTCAATAAACCCAGATCAGGAAGGCCTTTATCAATTACTCCTCGAGCAGCTAGGATACTGTTACGTCAGTTACGATCGGAGCCTAAAATCACCTGGAGACAGCTGAAAACGAACACCGGGATCGATTTGGACGCGAGAACTCTCAACGCAACACTACGAGCTCACGGAACTTCTCACTGGCTAGCTCTTAAGCGACCGAAATTAACACCTGAAGCTGCTCGGCTTCGATTAAAATGGGCTGAAAAGCATAAGAGTTGGACCGTGGATCAATGGGGCAATGTCATCTGGTCGGATGAAGCATCCGTGGCTCGGGGAACAGGTAAAACACGAGAATGGGTGTTTGGGACTCCCAAACAGAAATGGGATAGAGATAAAGTAATGGAAATTCCCAATGGAAAGGCCTTTTCCATTATGATTTGGGGAGCTTTTTGGGGTTCTGGAAGATCGGATTTATACCTGCTCGATCGGGACTTCGAATCCAAAAAACACGGCTATTCAGCAGCCTCCTATATTCAGCCAGGAAAATGGTATAGAAGTCATGGAGTGGCCTCCGTACAGCCCCGATTTGAATCCAATCGAAAACCTCTGGGCCCTACTGAAGAAGGAAGCGTATAAAGTCTATCCGGATTTGGATTCGCTGAAGGGTAAAGGCGACGAAGCTGAAACCCAACTGTTCCAGAATTTACAGAAGGCCTGGGTGAACATACGGGAGGTGATAGAGGGGCTAATTTCCAGTATGCCACGCAGATGTGCAGCTATAATTAAAGCGGAGGGCTGGCATACTAAATATTGATTGGGGAATCATAGATCATACACTATCAAATAGTTACTCCAAATATTGAAGTTCCCCAGCTTAATTGGGGGGTTCAATGGTTGATGCAGATGGGGGGGTGATTTGGTGGGGAAGCTTAGCCGAAGACTTTTTGCAGGGTACGTAGATAGCCTCCTAACAGCAACAACCAATATACCAATATGCCCCCATATGACCTCGTATTCCAACACAGCACAGACACGCATCAAGGGTTCAAGCATCATGCGCTGAATAGGAGCTATAGGTACATGTCGACGTCTTCAGTTATTTCGAGTTATTGCCAAGCCCCCAACATGTTGCATGTCAACAGGGTTCTTCTCCCGATAATATGCAACATATTCGGGGGCTTGCCCCGACTCTGACAATGACGTTCTCGACGATGAACGCTTTCAATGAGGTGAATGTCGCAGCCGAATTGTATCAACATGGACAGGCTGCGTTGGCCTTGAGACGTACGAACGCTCCGATCAATACGATCAGAAACTACGAGTCAAAGCAGAAGGAATGGCGAGTAAGATCTTCTCCAACGTCTTTGTACGACATGCACTGAGTGAAGTAGGAGTTCTGTGCGAGACACGAGTTCGTGGATGGTCAAATAGTGACGGAAGATAAACTCGTCATGTTTTTGAACAAGGAAGTTCTATCGCGAGGACTTCGTACAAGTCGTTACAAGCAGTCTCGTACGGCTGCTACGGGGAAGGAAGTGCAGCAGACGTTGGGATTTGGTTCAGTTGACAGTTATGTTTCTGCTATCATTTCTTTGTACAATTATCAGCAATCTTCCGGTCATGCTACGTCTTCTCATCCACGAGGGGCCAAGGTGAAAGCTCTTTTGAAAGATCGTACGAAGAAGGAGCATCCGAGAAGAAAAGCTCAATATCTCGACCGCGATGCCAATACTCTGCTGGATGGATACGAGCAACGACAAATGATTGATGCCGTACGAAGCTGTTGGACCCATGGGCTCTCTCAGAAACGAGCCACGGCTCAAACTGTGGAATCCGCTCATCATACGGCGCTTGATTTTTTGATGGGCCATATGATGTTGATGCGTGGAGAAAACCGTCGTCATCTGCAGTTGGCTGATTTGTTTCCTTTGAACTTGAAGAACGAGGGTCCCACCCCTTGTACGGCGCACGTTTGCATCTTGGACAATGGAAAAACGAACCAGGCTGGGCGGATCGAATACGGGGCAGTCGTACGACACAAGAATCCATTGCTGTGCACCACCTCGCAGCTTGCTTTTTATCTCTTCTATCGTTGGAACATCGTACGAGAGCAGGTTCCACGTTTTCAAAGGCGGCAGCAATGGTACGATCTTCATCTGCTTCGAGGAAGCAAGTCGACTTCGCCTATGTCGTACGAAGTTCAACTAGAATGGACCAACAAGATGTTTGACGACGCCAGCATTTCCAGTCTCAAGAAGACTCATGGCCGTGGTGCAGGAGCACGAGCAGGCGAGTTGAGTGGCGCATCGGAATCTCAGATACGTCGTGCCGGACGATGAAATACAGATGCTCTGTTCACGAGTTATTTGACTCATCTTCCCCTGGAGTTCGTACGAGTAATGGCAGGCTTCAAACCGGCCCCTGGAGATTTTTTTTTGCCTCGAGCCAAAGTTGAGCCTTCGTTGTCTCTCGTACGAGCACTCTGGCCATGGATTGATCATTGGCTGGCGTGGTTCAGCGATCCCTCAAGCAATGCTTCGTACGAGGATGATAAATCTTTGCTCGACGAATCGTTGCTTGATACTGCCGGGGAAGATCGATCCGACATGGCTGCTCAAGGTTTCCTGCGTTTTTTGAAGGAGCTTCGCATAGTGATCTTGCAGGATTCAATTATTTATCGTCGAGAATTTTCTGCTCATCCCTTGTGGAAAGATTCTCTCTTCGTACGAGATGATTACCTGACGTTTGCGAACGAAGTAGAGCTCTCTTTGCTCAATGTCGAGGAGCCGGACGAGCTTCGTATACGAAGCGTCGTATCAGATATTGTCAATCGAATCAGTATGACTTCAGAGAACATCGTACGAAGTATACAGCATCACGGTTCTCGCAATCATCAGATACTAGAGTCATTGCATGGTCGTATGGAGGACTTCTTTGCAGGAAAGTTTTCCGTTACCCTGCACGGCTCTGCTGCTTCCCCGAGCGGCATCGTCGCTTCCTCTCAGCTCATGCTACGACCTTCGTACGAGGACAACTCCGACTTCAACGTCGCTTCTTCTCAGCTGTCATCACAGTCTTCGTACGAAGTCGGCTCGAGTCTGAATGATCTTCAGAGATCGGGAGCTGCTTCGTAGAAGGCACCTCTGGTGCTCAAGCTTCTCAAGCTTCGCCATCGCTGGACCCTGATGCCGTGCCTCCTGAGCATCACATGTGTCGAACTGTGGGCACGGTTCCAGATCTCTGGCGAGAGTGGATGCTTGGCTGGGGCTCTGCCCCTGCCATTCAAGCTTTGGAGACGGCGTACGGAGCTAAATGGCGACTTTCTCAACAGGAAAGAGTCTTCTTCGGCCGAAGGAAAGTCATCATTGACGAGGTACATCGATGAACACAATCGAATCAATCCTCTGATGCTGCCGTGGAAGAATTGGAGCTCGTACGAAGAAGGTTGAAAGTCAGTTTGCATGGGCTGTGGAGCTGGCTCAACAAGAAGAGTTGATTGAGTGCTGTCTGTTAACTCTACTTCGTACGACAAGATCTAGACTAACGTTATGTACAAAGTGTAGATAAGAGACAGTCTGTCTTCGCTTTCCTCGTACGAGCAGCCATGACAGCTTTCCCCTTCGTACGAAGTACTGATCTTGAGCTGTTCCTCGCTCTTTCCTGGCTCACTGAATAGTTATCTTGGTTCCATTTGCGTCGTACGAAGAAGGTCGATAGTCAGTTTGCATGAGCTGTGACAACAAGAAGAGTTGATTGAGTGCTGTCTGTTAACTCTACTTCGTACAACAAGATTCAGACTAACGTTATGTACAAAGTGTAGGTAAGAGAGCCTGTCTTCGCTTTCCTCGTACTAGGGAGCAGCCATGATAGCTTCTCTCTTCGTACGAAGTACTGATCTTGAGCACCGCGTAGAGGTGCAGGCTGCTGGCTCAAGGTACATGACTGTGCTTCAAGATGTGCTGAAAAAACAAACGCTCACAAACAGAAAAAGAAACGCGCCTCGTACATACCGTTAATCCAGCACAATGGGATTGGAGGCATCCCCCGCCCCCAACAGCCTTCGCTCCCCCAGCTTGGGCCCTCTCAATCTCCTTCGCTCCGTACGATCGTCTCCCCTCCTGGGTGAGCGAGAACGACGATCTTCGTCCCATTCGTCCCCGCTTCCGTCATCTTCAGCCTCAAGAAGATTGCATCGTGCCGCATGGTCCCGCCATTTGCAATTGGCGCAGGCCCCCCCAAAGTGCCCTGGGACGAAGCGACACTCCGGGAAAGGCCGGAGACCATTTGGCCGTGCGCACTGTGTACAAGCCACGGGGGCGACTTGTCCTCGAGACTGAATCAGGACAGCGTTGATGTACGAAGGCCTGTGCATTCCCACCTGATTCGAAGAAATCGTCCCCCGTACGAAATCAACGTCTCGTCCAGGACGAGCGAGGAGTGCATGTCCAGGCCCCGTATGAACGAAGGTAGTAAGTTGTAGTTGTCCCACAAGGAGACAGGGGAAGACGCCGGCCGGAGCAGGAGCGGCGAGAGCGAGAGCGTTGGCGGCGACGACGGCCGCGGCGGGATCCCAAAGAACAAGGGCCCTTCGTACGACATGTAAATCACATAGCTCATAGACAGAATAGAATTCAACTCACGTCGTTGCTGTTGCTCTTCGTACAAAGCATCGTCAGCCAATACATCTAGTATTCACTGCAGCTGTCAAACTTACGTTGTTGTTGTTGTTCTACGTCGTACAATGCATCGTTAGCCTGTATACTCTGTACTGTACATCGTTCTAAGCTGTTACACTTACGTTGCTGATGGTGGTGATGGTGGTGGTGAGATGATGATTGGTGGAAGGAGAAAGGAAGCGTTGTACGACGCTTGTGATAACTTTGTGTGAAGTAATTTTCATGCGCTAACCTATCTAGGCATAGGGGAGCCGTACGGCCCCCATCGCATATCTGGGGGCTTGGCAATAACTGCCTAATAACCCTGGTTATAACCGTGCCTGCCCCCCCCCCATATATGCATTACATATACGCCCCCAGATAGGTAGTTTTAGTGATTACTCAACTAGGGTTAGCGGCTCTATAAGGCTACCACCACCAGACATCTACAAGATGCCTTTCACCCTTACATTCATGTAATCAAAAAACTATTTAATCTTCAATTATACTCAAGGCGATGTTGAATTCGGTGTCGATCAATCGCGCGTTGTAATTAAGAGTCTTCCGTGTAGCACTTTTGATTGAGACGTTCAGCAACTTGACATGCTTTAATCCACCCATACAGTGTGTCGAGGTTGCTCTCTTCCGCTAAACTTTTACGTAATTGTTCTGAATTTCCTGTGCGGGAGATTTTAAGGGTTAAACAACAGCTTTGTAGAACGCTTTTGTTAAGATTTCGCAGTTCTTTCCTTGAACCTTTTTTGGAAAGAAGATTTTTTAACTCAGTAGGCGAAAAGCCTCAGGAATCAAAAGACTGCATTTTGATGCAACAGTTTCATTGTTTTACAAGATCTCTTTATATGTTCGAGATTAAAAGGACTCTCAAGCAGTTCAGTGTAGGGTCAGCACAAGCGCCTACCTTAATAGAATGACAGTCAGCTGTCTTAGCTGTTTAAGGAAGGAACTATGATACCGTGTGCTTCATACTGAATAGATTATCTTGAACGTAGTCTTTCACAGGACTGAAACCATCTGCAGAGTTTTCATCCCCCAGACAGCTTTCTAGATGATGTTCAAAGAGGTTGAGACTTGAGAATACCTTTGTGGGAATTTGAATGCGAAGCGTTGATGTGTGAAATGACTAATTCATCTGTCTTAATGTCTTGAGATAGCATCTGCCCGAGCGGGATGCGGTCTTTGACTGGCTGAAGCACTTCGATTTTCATAGTCGAAAGACTCAAGACATACACCAGGTAATGTACAAGACGAAAGACAAAGGATGAAAGCAAGGGCGAGGACGAGCTTCTATTTACATGATTCAGGGACCGCGTTTAAGATTGCAAAACGCTGGGCAACTGCTGCGCCCTAGATATTGGCCAGGTATCTGAGCCAGATCTAGGCCAGATCTAGACGGGATCGAGATGATGATGAACCCATGGTGCCTGCGACCTATGTTCTAAACCTGGGTGGCGACCTGTTGGAATTTCAGGTGTGATTTGGTTGGTAATCTCCGCATCCATCCGGTGCCGCATTCATCCGGCGCTAGTGAATTCAGGGGATTTTGACCTTCCTCCCACCTTTTCCTTCCTCCGGAGTTTCTAGATAGCTTCAACCCCATATACAATATACTCTATGCCCCATATGACCTCGTATTCCAACACGACCTGGCACCATGACATTTACTTTGAGTTTTTGATTTGCATTTGACTTGCGCACTTGTTTATTGAATTCAAACACAGAACATTATGTTTTCTTTGAGTTTTTTATTTGCAGAATACGGAAGAAGAGTGGTACAAGAAGTTCAGAGGCTGCGCTAGGCCCGAAGGGAACATGTTGTGACACAGGAAAGGTGTTGTGTAGTGAAGAAGGTGTTGGGGATTGATAAAGGGGCTGGGCCAGATCTTGGCCAGATCTAGGCCAGATCTAGGCCAGATAGTTGAAGCTTGCCCTAATCAATACGCAGTCAACTCGCTAAATTGAATCACTCGAGGTCGTTGACGGCGTTCTATTCAGAAAAGGTCTACTATGGGTTCCTGAGGATATGCATACGGAATTGCTACAGGAAATCCATGATCAGCCATCAACCTCTCACCCCGGCAACCGAAGAACTATTGACCTAGTTCAACGCTTCTACTATTGGCCAGGTCATCGAGCAACGGTTAGACAGTACATTCGGAACTGTCATGCTTGTCAGCGAAGTAAGGCGCCTTGGGATAGTACCAATGGACTGCATCATCCTCCTATTCCACAGGAACGCTGGAAGGATATAGCTATGGACTTCATTACTGGACTACCCCTATCAGAAGGTTACAACGCCATTTGCACGATCATATGCCGCCTCACCAAGGAACGTCACTATGTCCCCTGTCATTGAGATTGTCGAGGGATAGGGTACAGGTGCGGTATAGGGAGCTCCGAAATCAACAGGGCGAGTACGAACACATGCAACGGTCGGCCTAGTAGGTAGGTAGATCTAGGAGGTAGGCTAGATACAGATAGCTAGAGTTCATTGCGCCCTTGGTGGTACACATCAGTGGAGGAAGGTTTCTTGCCATCGAGTACTGGAAGAACGGTGTGTTATTTGCTTGTGTTTTTCTATGTTCATTGTCCATTCGAAGTGAATAACATTCGAACTTGGCAAACAACTTCGCCCTCGAAACCTCTCGTAAAGCTTCACATACTTTGGCTTCGGTCCTCTCAATGGCTTCTCTGTCTAGTTCTCGCTCATAGCGATCTGACCTTTTGCCATCTTCACCCTAACCCGAGCAGAGAACAGTACCTCATGAGTGCCTCTGCATGAACAAATCCGACATTCCAGTCCCTCATATTTCAATAAATCTTTCACTCCAGCACTTTTCTGCAAGCTCTTTAATTTTCGATAGAGTGCAATACTAGAGCTTCATTAATAGCGAAGAGAAGATAGAGGTTCAACAGTTGCGAGAGAACGATTTGAGTCGAGATAGGAATGAAGAGACGGAAATGGCATGAATGAGGAAGGGGTAGGTGAGTTGATCGAAGAAGAAGAAGTAGACATCAAGGAGGGCGGAAACGGGTTCGATGTACGTATAGAAAGAAGAGGCGGTACGCTATTCAGGCTTCGTTCGTAGCATGGGGCTACTGAGCTGAAAGACTTGCATAGAAGGTTTTCAACTAGACGGCAGCGGATTACACTCGTAATCACTGAACATTGGGCGTATATAAGTTACATCCCTACCGGCCGCGTTTGGAAGTAGCGGCGTGGCACATGGGTAACTCAGATAGATTCGTACCAGCATGCAAAGAAAACATCTCATGCGGATTAGGAATTCTTTGGACAAGAACAGTCCCCTGCTTTCCGAGTCTTTCTTTTCGTAGCTGATATAGCCGGAATTTTATTTATTGGTGCAAATATTCAACAGCTGCAGCTTGTGCTAACGCAGATTGGCTCTCATAGGCTCTTAAAATAGAATAGAGACGATTCAGAAGCGAAGCAGGAAGTTCTTAGTACTTTTCTTTAGAACCAGCCCCTCACTCGTCGGTCTTAGATAAAGACGGTTTCATCGGATGAGTTGCATGTTATCGCGTTCGAGTTATCTGAAAACATACAGTATGACTTACACAGCAAAAGCAAAGACACAGCAGTTCATCAGAAGGAAATCAAATCTGGTGAAAAGGCAAACATGCTCTGCGTCGATGAATCTTCCCTGATCATACAGTCATCATGTGTATGAGTCGGCATCTGTACTGTCGATCCGAAAGATGGGCGATTTTTCGATGTTGTTGATGAGATTTGAATTCTTTGCTCTATTTTGAGATTTTTCAATAATTCGGCCGGAATTTTAATTGAATTTTTACGAGTAGCAAAACTGCGCATATTCCCATTTGACGAAGTGTGACCCCTAGACGTGTCATGAATTTCCTCATCTGTCGCAAAAACATTCTTCCGAGGCTTGCCTCGATCAACCATCAAACATGCATCTTCTTCGTCCATCTCACTCATTATTCCCATCATCATGACATGACTAGCAGCCACCATACATGATGTCATTCCTTCAATCGCTTTCTCTTAAATCTCTTTCAGTTTTCTAATTGCCTCTTCTGAACACTCTGATGAGACTTGAGACTTTCTCAACTGCCTGAACTGTTCTTCAGCCATGATAGTGTTTTTGCCATCGATATTTCTCAAGACTTTGCCTCTTGAGTCTCGCCTTGACTGTATCACGATGAACCGTTCAAGTCGCGTCCTTCACGACGGCGTGAGTGTATAGGCTAAAGTTTTTGGCAATTGCCTTGAAGAGGCTTGAACCAACAGACAATTGCGGTACAGGAGTCGTCGGTGCGGCAAGGCTCTTAGGTGTCGAGGTACCTGAACGCTCACCAAGCATTGGGTTGATTGTGCTACTGCGACGACCTTCAGCTGAGGGAGCCATGTTTCGATCAGAACTATTTTCCATTCTGATCTGTCTTCGCTCGAGCTCGGGCTCGGATCGGATGTTGATACGATCGAGCTTCGGACGACTAGAACCGACTAGATCGCCAAAAGCATGATGATGTGAATCACAACTGCTGCATGAGGGGTCGAAAGAAAGAATTGACAGCAATTGAGAACCTTACCTCTGATGTCATCTGAAATTCACGTAGGGTTTTTCATGAAGGGGAAAGTGCTGCTGCTTGGGCTCAATTGCACATCTCTGATCTGTTCATTACTCTCCACGCTTCGGTAATTGGCACGAAAGCGGTTGAAGTGAATGTTGAAGGGTTCTTCGTTTACCGTAAGGTTTTCACTGATGTCAGGTTGAATTCAGGACGTATCAGCACGAAGGGGGTCGCTCTCTTCTGTTGGGTCATGCCTGCCAGACATTGAAGCCTTCCAAGCTGAGATGCAGTTGCAAAGGAAAACGAAAACGGAAAGAGTGAATTATGTGACGGGGCATGCATCAAGATGAGGTGCGATGAAGAATTCTCGTTCATGCAGCGCTCAATGAAAGTAGCATTTGAGCATCTTGAAGTTCTTGCATCTGTCGCTGTGGCTTTGATGACTTCCTGGTCTGCGATTGCTTAAGATATCAGTATTGAGCATGTTTCATCATGATGCCGCTTAGCTGATTCAGGACTAGAGTGTTCGATCACCCGAGGCAACGGCATTATGTCGGTCGCTGCTTGAAGAAGCGCCGCATGATTGGCTGCAACCTTAATTCGATCGCGCTCGCTTGAAGAATAAACATAGGAAGAACAATCGTGGCTGCACAACAGGCTCGATTGAACAGCAGCGAGTCATCTTTCATTAATGATTCTCACTGATGCAGATTCATTCAAGCCGTCGCTCATGCTATCTCCTTCCTCGTCCCTCGCGCTCTTGCCGCCATCCTGGGAGTCGCTCGCGCTTCATATCACATCTTATCACCTTCCTTCCACTTGATTGTTGCATCGCTTCTAATGATGATTCTGTCTTCAATGCACACATGGTTTTGAACATTGGGCGGCTTATTGTGACTTGTGAGAATGCTGATTGAACTTTTGTTATTGAGACTGATATTTCTTTTTGTCTTATTTCGTTGATCATGAATGACTTTGAAGCATTTAGCAAAGAGTAAGTGCTTAAAGACCTCATATATACAAGCAGTAATGACAGTCTTATGCTGATGTGCAGATTCTATAAAATCATCGCCGTCACCTTTATTCTTGTTCTCAGAATGCTCAATCTGCAGTGGAAATTTGAAATAGAATTTAAAGTCAAGAAATGTATGTTGTTTCACAGAGACTTCTGAATGTACTTCAACCCTGTTATTTGTTATAAGTGAAAGTGTTTAGGCTCAGGCAAGGGGAAGAAACTAAAGTTTTTCGCTGCAACTTGGCCGAAGCACATTGCCGATCGATGATGTAAAACCGAATGTAGAACAATCTCTTGCCAGAATACAGCTTTATATATATAAGTAGTCACTAATAGAGGGCGGGCAGCGAACATACCCTGAGTTCTTATAAATAAACGCAGTTTTCAAATTGATTAAATCTGCTAAATTTGAGAGTAGGTAAGTAGAACCGTTTGACGAAATTCTCCTTCAAGTTTCTACTCGCAGTAAACGAAGGGATATAGCTCATACGCTGTATCTTTTGTGGAGTGAACTGTGCGCTGTCTGTGCGGGGACGTTTACTGCCAGAGCGATGAGGTACTGATGTTGGCTTCAATGGAAACTCGTCATCATCAGAGTCTATTGTAATTGGGGGATTTCTTCCTGCTGGTGTCGGCGTTCCCGGAAATTCGTCAGTGGCTTGCAATGAGACTCAGTGCGATGAATATGAGAGACTCGACAGTACTAGCTTTGGCCGTGACTTTGTCATGACCTTGCAAAACTTTACCATGAGTTTTTTCTAATTCTTCTGGAAGGGGAACTCTGCTGATTCTCCGTTGATGTGCTTTTTGAGACCATTCTTCAATTTCATGATATTCCCGAAAACTTGCATTGACAAGTTTTCAGCCGACGGCTGTGACAATATCTTCAGCTTCTCGTCTACATAGAGGGTCTTCTGTTGCACTTGCTCGGTTATGTGAGGAAGACTATGTAAGGTCTATTAGTTTCTGATAGAAAGTGAATATCTTAAAAGAGACATCACTCAGCTTTGATCTCAGTCGATGCAACAGATCTGTCTGAAGCTTGAAAGTTTGAAAACGGCCATTGTATTTGCCTAGAGTTATAGCTCAAGGCTCTTCTTTGCTGAAAAAAAGACTTTCTTCTTCTTTTGTGATTGTGTTGTCAATGTGAGAATCTGGATTGTTCTTGACAACATAGTATTCAAACCCAAGTCTGAATTTTTTGCCCGTCAATACTTGAATTCACTGATCAAGAGATTCGCCTTTCTGATATCGATTCGACTTAGTGAGCACATCGACTGTTCTGACTTCGGCTTTGATCTTTCTTATCAGTTTAGATGCACTGGAATTGGCCGAGTCATTCATCATAGAAATCATCAGAAGATTGATGCAGTCATCGGCTCTAATGTACTTCTTGACGAGATTTCTCACTAGGTTCACTAGGTATTTCTTCTTCGCAACTTCGGACTGATTGATTACATTCGATAGATCATAGAAAGACAAATTCGGCAAATCAGAGCGAAAATGTTCAATCGCACGACATTGAAAGAGAACTTAACTTCATGCATGCTCACTGAATTGTTTTTGCCAGGCATATAATTTTCGAATGAAGCAGAAGGGTTAAGAATGGCGAGTTGAGCCAGGTAAAGCGCATGCAGAACATCTTCCTTCAATGTGATTATAAAGAAATGAAAATCTTCTTCATCTTGTAATGTTCAGAGACCTAAAGGTCTAGTCTTTGTTGTGATCTCAACTCTAGCGACAGCATGTCTTGCAGAGGAATGAATCGGCATGTCTTTTCCCTGCAGCCCCTTGTAAACATACTTCTTGTATAGAGAGATCTTACACTTTCGGACATCTGTAGCAACAGCACTCTCTGTGATATTGATCTTTAGTGAACAATGAGTACAGGTACCTGCATTACGCAGTACTTTGATGCCGCTGATGCTCTGCACTGAAGTGATGAGGTGAGCAAATCGGAAGAAATGATAGAGCTACAAGAATGTAGCTTTTATATGAGATCATCATGACTGATTGTTCAGCTCATCGGCATGCCGCTGTCTCTTTGAGCTGGTTGTAAACTTAAAATGTCTTCTGAAGGTCTTGAAAGTTGATGCGTTGATATGATAGGTGAGATCTCAGTGCAGACTATGCATCACTAACATAGAATTCGGAATTAACCTCAGCCGCACAGAATTCATGAAGGCTGTTCAGTAGGGAATCATGAAGGAAGCCATGGAGGAAGCCGTGTAGGAAGCGTGGTTTGAAGCACTGTTTGACAGGTTTTGTGCGCTCGACCGATGTGTATTTTAAAGCATGTGGTGTTCAATAGGGAAGTTTGGTATCAAGCCATGAAGGGTGTTTTCTATTGAGCTAATTAGCATGTGCTACAGAGCATGTATGAAGCATGTATGAAGCATATCATGAAGTAGGCCATGAAGTAGGCCACGAAGCGAATAACGTGTGTTCAGACACGTTGCATGAAGCATGTTTTGGAGCGAGAAGGCTAATGAGTAGGCGATCGAGTCAATAGCTGAGTTGGTAGCTGAACAGGTAGATAGGCAAGTATGTAGGGTGGTGAGTAGGATGATGAGTAGTGTGACGAGTAAGATGACGAGTGCAAGTAGGGTGAGAAGTAGAATAGTGAGTAGGGTGATGAGATTGACCTTTCTCAACTCAACCTGAACCCGAAATTTGATCTGAATTGGGTTGAATTCAACGGCAGGCCTAGTTCTTTTTATAACCCTTCTCAATGCCGGGTAACCAAAAGAACGGCAGATCTTGAATTAATGATGAAGCTATTTGCAGCTGTGAAAGAGGTGATAAGTATTAAATTCAACATGAAGTGACTTCACAATGCAATTAAAATCAGCGAGAATCAAAAGAACAGCAGATCTTGAATCAATGATGAAGCTACTTGCAGCCGTGCAACAGAAGTGATCTTTTCAAAGGCATTAAGTATTAAATTCAACATAGGACTGAATCTAGATGAAAACAGACAAGCATTGAAGTGGCTGGCAAGACTCTAACCTTCATGTGAGGCCGGCCGAGAACCTGATAACAGTTGATTTTTCTTATCAGAGCTAAGAAGAGTCATGAACCCAATGATACACAGCCGAAGATGCTTGTTAACAATCTTTATCGAGCGATGTGCGACTGTTGCAATGATCATAGAAGCCACCGAGCCATTTCAGGGGCAAGATACTGCGTCCTCACCACACGGCTTATATAATCTCAATGCCGAAGTTCTATCGATAGGGACTCTCAGCGATCTTCGACGGTTAAGCTCTCAAGACTTATTCGACTGCGTTTCGATCAAATCATTATTCTGTTGGGAAAGAGGCTTTGCCAATAATCACACTATATGAGCTATAGGGTGGCCTTCGGTAGGAGTTTGGCTCTCGGATCCAGCGCCCACTATGATGGAAGGTATACAAATTGGTTGAAAAGTTGGAATGCTCAGGAAGAGGGGGAATCAAGACTTAAAGACGTGTCGCTTGGGAGTCAGGAACTGTGCAGGACTGGATTCAATTGTCAGTCTTCCCCATACGCCTCTATACCTAGAGACATTGATGCATTTCTATGATTTAGAGTTTCCACTGAATCCGGTGGTTTTTCGTTTCCGTGGAGCTATTCTACTAAGACCAGCTATCCTGAAGTACTGAAGAAGGGCGTATGAATAGAAGAAATCTCATGTATTGAGGATCTGTCTTGAGGATGGTACAGTTCGGTGGCGATTGTATAGTCTGTGAGTAACCAGGCCTACATACTTAGCGAGTGTCTGTTGTAGTGTGTTAGCTGCGCACTTGGGTCAATAAAAGAATTATTACATCTTCTTAATTCAATAATATGCTCGAACTTTATCACATCAGATAAAGGTGACTGACAAAATTCGATATTATTCCGGACCTAAGAAACATCTGACTGTAATCATAGTAGATGAAAATTATGGGGACTTAGTTCCGTGTACACATCGGAGGTTCTGAGGCAGCTGTTCCCTGTTTCAACAGTAGGTAGGATGGTGGGTTGGTATCTGAACATGTAGGTAGGCGAGTAGGTAGCTGAGTAGATAGCTGAGCATGTAGGGTGACACAGTGGCTAGCAGGTAGGAAGCCATGTAGGAAGCACTGTTTGAAGCACTGTTTGACCTGTGTTGTGCACCCGACCGATGTGTATTTTGAAGCATGTAGGATGTTCAATAGGAAGCTCGGTAGGCAGTTTGGTATCAGGTCATGGAGGGTGCTTTCTATTGAGCTAATTAGTAGGTGCTATGGAGTATCTATGGAGCATCTATGGAGCATACCATGAAGTAGGCAGGTCATGAAGCAAATGATGCATGTTCAGACATGTCATATGAAGCATGCTTTGACACATGTCTTGAGGCGAGTATGCTGATGAGTAGGCGGTCAAGTCGGTAGCTGAGTTGGTAGCTGAACCTGTAGATAGGTGAGTATGTAGGGTGGTGAGTAGGCAATCGAGTCGGTAGCTGAACATGTAGGGTGGTATGTAGGGTGGTATGTAAAGTGGTGAGTACAGTGGTGAGTATGATGGTGAGTAGGGTGGTGGTGAGTAGAATGATGGGTAGGATGGTGAGTACGCTGGTGAGTAGGGTGGTGGTGAGTAGAATGATGGGTAGGATGGTGAGTACGCTGGTGAGTAGAGTGGTGGTGAGTAGGTAGGGTGTTCAATAGGGAACTCGGTAGGAAGTTTGATATCAAGCTATGGAGGCTGTTTGATAGGAAATCATGGAGACCGTTCGGTAGGAAATCATGGAGGGAACCATGAAGGAAGCCATGAAGGAAGCCAGGTAGGAATCGTTGTTTGAAGCTCTGTTTGACCTTTGTTGTGTGCCCGACTGAGCGTATTTTGAAGCATGTAGAGTGTTTGATAGGGCGTTTGGTAGGAAGCTCAGTAGGAAGCATTTGTTGGAAAGGTAACCTTCGCCTCATAGGGCTGGTAGGGCTGGGGCCCGCTAGTAGAGTTTTCACCTTCCACCTTCTAGATAGCCTCAACCAATATATCAATATGCCCCCATATGACCTCATATTCCAACAGCATTGGTTGAAGCACTGTTTGACGTGTGTTATGCGCCCGACCGACGTGTATTTTGAAGCATGTACGTTTGGTAGGGGATCTGGTCGGGAGGTAGGGAGTTTGGTATCGAGCTTGGTAGGGCGTTTGGTAGAGACTTTGGTGGTTTCAATTAGAAACATCAAGATGCAGGTTCAAGTACTCTGACAGGTCGGAAAAAAAGCCTGACCATTATCTCTAGTTCGCCGTTCCATCTATACCCGAATCACAATCTGCCTCATGCTTCGAAGTTTATTTCTCTATTCATCAACTTTCGCATCGCTCCCAGATAGCAATACGGCTCCGTATTATACACAACCACTGTTCCCGCCGTTTGGAGATGTACAGCTCAAGGCCAAAGCGCGACCAACCCTTGGCGGTAAAGGCGTAATGGGCGAAGAAGGAAAATCAGGCTTCGATGAGAAGAGACTTGACAAAGGAGGTTTGAGGAGACATAGGAAGGTGGTGAAGAGGTTTGAGGAGACATAGGAAGGTGGTCAGGGATTCAATTCGTGGGAATACGAAAGGAGACATTAGACGTTTGACTCGCCGCGACGGCATGAGAAGAGACTTAGCAAAAGAGGTTTGAGAAGACATAGGAAGGTGTTCAGAGATTCAATTTTTGAGATTACAAAAGGGAATATTATATGTTTGAATCATTGCAACAACATGAAGCGGATCTTTAATCTCATGTTTCGACTAATGATTGAAATTAGCTGATTCTCTCGGTTTTTTTTTAAGCATGTAGAGAGTTTGATCGAGAGTCATGAAGGGTGCGTTCTATTGAGCTAGTTAGCATGTGCTATAAGACATGTAGGGAGCATATCATGAAGTAGGTCATTGAGTAGATCATGAAGCGAATGACGTGTATTCAGACACATGACATGAAGCATGCTTGAACTCATGTTTTGAAGTGAGTAGAATGGTGAGTAGGCGACTGAGTCGCTAGCTGAGTAGATAGCTGAACATGTAGAATGGTATTAGCGTATGCAGAAAGGTTTAGAATCCTTGACATTCATTTTCGCTCTGCCCCACGGTGATCCGTTTATAGGAGGAATTCAGAAATCAACCCCACCGCCCCCCAATTGCCCGAAATTGAAGCTATTCAGACCTCTTTGTTTGTTGACGTTCCTGAAGTTCTTGTAACCGACCGTTTTTATGCGAAATGCCTCAACGCCGGAGTCAAAACCTACCTCTAGATGACCCCCTCACCCCCTCTAGAGCATCCGGAAGGCGTAGGAAACCGACGACTCGGGCTGAACAGCCGAAGACCACTGATCGAGCTGGCCCCCCCGATCGAGCTGCCCCCTCCGGTCGAGCTGCCCCCCCAGGCCGTCGCCGTAGACGAGCTCTCATTCCACCGGATGTAGATGACCCCCGATTGCCTTCAACTCCTGAGCTGCCTTCAACTTCTCGGCAATCCTCGCCTCCTGAACCTCAGTTGCCTTCACTTCCTCGACGACCTGAACCT
>JAABUS010001312.1_pt1 | contig 55135 bp, 51 predicted proteins | sample 5560161 | NCBI WGS metagenome assembly JAABUS01 (sample SAMN10711885, study PRJNA513376) | rock metagenome | isolation source: Antarctica rocks | place: Antarctica: Victoria Land, Trio Nunatak nord | collected 2016-01-04 | reverse complement strand
GCTCACGCTTGCTGAACTTAATCTCATTGCTAAAGTGTTTATATTGTTCAAGAAGTAATTCAATAGCCATTTTTTCGTTTCCCTGTAAGATGTCAGCGGGTGTCCCCTGTACTATAAAAGTATTATTGCCAAAAGGTTCAATAAGATATCCGAGTACTTTCAGATCAGGCAGCAACTCCTGCATGAGTACAGAGTCTGTTGAACTTAACTCAATTGCGGAAGGAAACAGGCTGCGCTGCGTTGGCATCTGTTTTCCGTTCGCTTCTTCACTGTATCTTTCATACAATATTCTTTCGTGCGCCTGTTGCTGATGTATCAATAAAAAACCATTAACTGTTGAAGCTGCTATATACGTTTGATGAATTTGAGTGAGCGGGGTATCAGTAAGTATTACAGGACCGTTTTTAGGTACAGCATGTTCAAAAGTATTTGATGGATCAACTGTCAATTCCTGTTTTGCAGGTTCGTAAAAATCTTTCCAATGGGTTAATTCACCGCGGTTTGTTCCTTCAATTTTATGCGCCTGGTTTTTTTGTGTAAATGTCTTAAACAGGTTGGATGAAGCAATTGCCTCGAGCCGCTCCTCATTAGCAGGTTTTGAAATAGCTTCCATTTGTTGAATATCGGCATTCAGGCTAAAATCGAGGGAAGGTGCGATACTGAATTGAGCCAGCGCATGTTTTACAGCCGCCTGTACAAATGCATATACAATCTTTTCATCTTCAAACTTTATTTCCTGCTTGGTAGGATGAACATTTATATCGAGTTGAGACGGATCAAGGTCTATAAACAAAACATACATAGGAAAGCTGTCCTTTGCTATCATGTCGCCAAAAGCATTCATCACGGCATGATTTAAGTAAGCGCTTTTTATAAACCTGTTATTTACAAAAAAGTACTGATCACCGCGTGTTTTCTTAGCTGTATCAGGCTTTCCGGCAAAACCATAAATATTCATATAATCCGTATTCTCGCTTACGCTTACAAGTTTTGAACTGTAAAAGGTCCCTAAAATCTGTAATATCCTTTGCTTAAGGCTTCCCTGCTCCAGGTGAAAAACCTGCTGGCTATTACTGGTTAATGAAAAGAAAATATTAGGAAAAGCCATTGCTACACGTATAAATTCATCAATGATGTGTCGCATCTCTGCAGCATTGCTTTTTAGAAAGTTTCTTCTTGCCGGTACATTGAAGAAAAGGTTCTTCATGCAAATATTTGTTCCCACAGAAGTTCCGCAAGGTTCCTGCTTTTTTACAATGCTGTTTTCTATTTCAAGGCATGTACCTAATTCTTCGTCTGCCTTACGGGTTTTCAAATCTACCTGCGCCACTGCAGCAATAGATGCAAGGGCTTCCCCCCGGAACCCCATTGTTTTTATTTTAAAAAGGTCTTCAATACTGGAAATTTTGGAGGTGGCATGACGTTCAAAAGACATTCTTGCATCCGTTTCAGACATTCCTTTTCCGTTATCCGCGACCTGTATCAGGTTTTTACCAGCATCAATAACTATTAGTTTTATCTCAGTAGCAGATGCATCAACTGCATTTTCGAGCAACTCCTTTACCGCACTTGCCGGTCTTTGAATTACTTCTCCTGCCGCAATCTGGTTGGCTATATTCTCTGGTAATAACTGTATAATATCCGGCACTGCTTCTGATGTTTTATAGATGCAAAATTAATATTCTGCCTCCGCATTTAGATTTTAGAAAACAATATTTGTATTTGGTTTTTCGTTTTTTCTATATTCCTGTAGTTTTACAAAAGAACTTATTCTGTGAAAATGAAATTAATAATTTTAAGTATAGCATTACTTTCTTTAGCATCATGTACAAAGTCGGTTGACAAGACTGCAAGCAATATAACTGCAAACAGTATTTCCTCTAAAGGGCCAGACATTACTGCAACTGCTTCAAGCCAGTTTATTCGTTACACAATTTTGAAGGGTCAGCAGTATTGTGACAAGAGTACGTACCAGGCTATAAAATACGACCAGCTCTCTTTTATTGTTAAATTCGACAGCTCCGCTATTTATCAAACCATAAGTAAAGATAACCAGGGTGACATTAATAAATTATATGGCTTTAGCGATAATAATGCACAGCACCAGCAGTATAGTGCAAGATTTGGGTGGAGATGGAGCAATAATGCACTGCGTTTATTTGGCTACATTTACAATAAAGGCGTAAGGAGTTATAAAGAATTAGGTACAGTTAATATCGGAACTGAATATAGTTGCTCAATTAAAGCAGTTGACAGTACATATATTTTTACTTTAAACGGCAAATCTGTAACTATGCCCCGTGAAAGCAAAACTGTACAGGCAGAGGGTTATAAATTGTTTCCTTATTTTGGCGGTGATGAAGTGGCGCCTCATACCATTTCAATTTGGATTAAAGAACTGTAATAAACCTTTCTGTCTTTTACATATTTATAAAAAGGAGAAAACCTGTTGGCATTGCTGATTACATTATCTTGTGTTGCATAAATTTTTAAGTAACCACATAATGAAATTTTCGATACCCGGTTTTCTCCTTTTATTTTTCTCCGCTGCTTCCTTCGGACAATACAAAAGCGATTTGACAGCTAATGAATGGGTTGACAGTGTTTTTAACTCTCTTAACCGTAAACAAAGAATTGCCCAGTTAATGATAATAAGGGCACATAGCAACCTGGGGCCGGAACATGTCGCCTCCGTTACAGCACTGATAAAAAAATACAAGGTAGGCGGTTTATGTTTTTTTCAGGGTGGACCGGTACGTCAGGCAAACCTTACCAACTACTACCAGTCAATTTCCAAAACACCTTTGCTTATAACAATTGATGGTGAATGGGGTTTAGGAATGCGTCTTGACAGTGTAATAAATTTTCCCCGGCAAATGATGATAGGTGCAGTTCCTGACGCACAGCTTGTTTACCGTTTCGGTCACGCGGTGGGGCAACAATGCAAAAGGATGGGCATCCAGGTAAATTTTGCACCGGTGGTAGATATTAATAACAATCCTGCAAATCCTGTTATAAATGACCGCAGCTTTGGAGAGGATAAATATAAAATAGCATTGTTTGGTGTGCAATATATGAAAGGCATGCAGGATGAAGGAATAATGGCTTGCGCAAAACACTTTCCTGGTCATGGTGATGTAAGTGTGGACTCCCATTTTGATCTTCCCGTAATTAATAAAACCCGGCAGCAACTCGACTCGTTAGAATTGTATCCATTTCGCAAAATGATAAAAGAACGTACGGGCGGTGTTATGATTGCACATTTATACATTCCTGCTATTGATACTGCTGCTAACCAGGCAACTTCACTTTCATATAATAATGTTACGGGCTTATTAAGAAATGAGCTTGGCTTTACGGGTCTTACCTTTACCGATGCACTCGAGATGAAAGGCGTTTCAAAATTTTATCCTGCCGGACAGGCATCAGTTCAATCTTTGATTGCAGGAAATGATATGTTGTGTTTGCCTGAAGATATAAAGGGCAGTATAAAAAAGATACGAAAAGCAATCAGGAGAAGAGAATTAAAAAGAAAGGATATCTATGCAAGGGTTAAAAAAGTACTTCTTGCTAAATACAATACAGGGTTAAATCAGGCAGACTCAATTAAAACTGAAGGTCTTATCAATGATCTTAATGCGAATACAAACGAAATAAAAAAGATGCTCGCCCAAAATGCAATTACTCTTTTAAAGCTTTCAAACCCTGATTTTCTCCCGCTTAAAGGCAAGAGAATTGCTTTTCTTGGTGTCGGTATTGACTCGGCAAATGCTTTTGCAAAAAGGCTTCAGCAGGATTATGGAGCGGAGGTATATACTTTTGACTATAAAAAAGATACCGGCGCTGTACACTCATTAATAACTGCTCTTAAAGATAAGTATGATTTGGCAGTAATAGGAATGCATAATTATAGTCGCCGGCCTGCCAATCAATTTGGTATTTCCAATGCAACATTCGGGTTGATAAATGAGCTTCAGTCACAAATGCCTGCAATTACTTTTGTTTTTGGTAATCCGTATGCTATAAAAAACATTGCTGCAACTTCTGCCAACCTTGTTGCCTGTTATGAAGATGATGATATAACGCAACAGGCGGCAGCCGATGTTTTACAAGGTAAAATAATACCAAAAGGGAAATTACCTGTAACTGTCAGTAATGAACTTCGTTTTGGAACAGGGATTATGAGCAAAAGTCATTTTCCTGAAGTTGTACCGGAAACTGTGGGCATGCAGTCAGATATTCTTAACGGGATTGACTCAATTGCAAATGATGCAATTGCACAACATGCTGCTCCGGGTTGTGTAGTTTTGGTAGCAAAAGACGGAAAAGTAGCTTTTCACCGGGCTTATGGTTATACTAATTATGACAGTACAGAACCTGTAACGAATGATATGATGTATGATCTTGCATCTGTTACCAAAATTTCGGCCACCACAGTTTCTGTTATGAAATTATACGAAGAAGGAAAACTGGATATCAATAAAACACTTGGTGATTATCTGCCGTGGGTAAAAAGAAGCAATAAAGAAAATATACAGCTCAAAAATCTCCTTCTGCACCAGGCGCAATTAATTGCATATATTCCTTTTTACAAGGAAACTATTGACAAAGCAGGCCATCCTTTACCTTCCATTTACAGCAGTATACCTTCAAAAGAATTTTCTATAAAAGTAGCTGAAGATTTATACTTGCGAAATGATTGGCAAGACACGATGTACAACAAGATTTTGCTAAGTAAATTTGGGGAACCCGACAAGTACGTGTATAGCGACAATGATTTTATTTTTTTGGGTAAAGTTGTAGAAGCTATAACCGGAAAAAAGCTTGAAGATTATGTAAAAGAAACTTTTTATTCACCGCTTGGTATGACTACAACTACCTTTAAGCCAGGAGATCATTTCCCCATCAATACTATTGCACCAACTGAAAATGATACTGCCTGGAGAAAGCAATTGTTAAGAGGCTATGTGCACGATCCCGGTGCAGCTATGTTTGGTGGCGTGGCTGGACATGCCGGTTTGTTTAGTAATGCATATGACCTCGCACAATTGTATCAGATGCTTTTGAATGGCGGCGAAATGAACGGTGTTCGTTATTTTAAAAAAGAAACCATTGATACATTTACAGCTTACTCAAGTGAGATAAGCCGGAGAGGTTTAGGCTTCGATAAACCAGAAAAAGATAATGCAACAAGAATAGATCCTTACCCGGCATTTAGTGTTTCCCCGCAAACTTTCGGGCATACAGGCTTTACGGGCACCTGTGTTTGGGTAGATCCTGCTTATAATCTTATCTATATATTCTTATCAAACCGCGTAACTCCTGATGGAGAGAACAGAAAGTTGATTGAAATGAATGTAAGGTCAAATATTCAGGAAATCGTTTATAAAGCCATGCAAGTGAATTCTGATAAAAAAGTTGTAACTAAGATAAAATAAAAGTGTTGTATTTTGTCAGACTAACTAAATTAGAAAATGCATTAAGCAGGCCGAGTATTGTTTATTTCGATCTGTAATGAATATTTAAAAGATTTCTCCTGTAAAGAAACCAGGCAGGGTGATATTTTAAATTAAAAAGAAGCATCTTCTGTTATAATTTTAAAAGATAAATTAATAATTGATAAGTTCATCAGCCTCTTATAATAACAAAAATATTTATGGAAAATATTACTGCTGAACAACGGTTTGCAACAACAGGATTAGAACTTCCTCCTGCCCCTTTACCAATGGGAGTTTACAAACCTTATTTAATTGATGGTAAATATTTGTATGTATCTGGTCACGGCCCTTTTGAAACAGGCGGAAAACTTATTACAGGTCGTATAGGTGAAGATATGGATATGGAGCAAGGTAAATTAGCTGCCCGGCAGGTTGGCCTAACCATACTTTCGACCATTAAAACTAACGTCGGAAGCCTTGATAAAGTGAAGCGTGTTATAAAGGTTTTAGGTATGGTTAATTGCAAAGATGATTTTACTAAACATCCTTACGTTATCAACGGCTGCAGCGAACTTTTCAAAATGGTTTGGGGCGACGAGAATGGTGTAGGAGTAAGAAGTGCAGTAGGTATGGGATCTTTACCGGATAATATCCCTGTGGAAATTGAAGCTATGTTTGAGTTGTATTAAGAAGAAAGCGGCTCGCAGAAAACGCTGAAGACGCAGAAAGAGTTGTATTAATAAGGATAACAATGAACAGTAAAGAAGAACCAGTAAGCGAATGGTACAGGATAAAGAATATTGATTTAATTGATTCGCCTGCATTAATAATATATGAGGACAAGGTTGTTGAAAACATACGCATACTTATATCAATGATTGATGATGTGAAAAGATTACGTCCTCATGTAAAAACGCACAAATCGAAGGAAGCAACCTTACTGATGATGGAAGCGGGAATCAGTAAATTTAAGTGTGCTACCATAGCCGAAGCGGAAATGCTTGCAATGGTAAATGCTCCTGATGTGTTGCTGAGTTATCAACCTGTCGGTCCTAAAGTTCAGCGTTTCATTACTCTGATTAAAAATTATCCCGCCACCAAATTTTCCTGTTTGGTTGATAATTTTAATTCTGCAAAAAACATTGCTGATGCGTCATTTGAAAATAATCTGGAAATCAATATTTATATTGATTTGAATGTTGGTATGAACCGAACAGGTATTGCTCCCGGTTCTGAGGCAATAGAATTGTACGAAGCGTGTATACATTTAAAAGGAATAAAACCTATAGGATTACATGCATATGATGGACACATCAGAACAAAGAATTTTGAACAGCGTACTGAAGAATGTAACAAAGTTTTTGAATTAGTTGTAAACACTCAAAATGAACTGATTGATTTGGGTTTCCCAAAACCAGTTATTATTGCCGGAGGCTCACCAACCTTTCCTATCCATGCGAAACGACAAGATGTCGATTGCAGTCCGGGAACTTTTATTTATTGGGATGCAGGTTATGAACGTATTTGTCCTGAGCAGCCTTTTCCTCCTGCTGCACTTGTTATTTCACGAATTATCTCTTTGCCCGGAAAAAATATTGTATGTCTCGATCTTGGTCATAAGTCAATATCTCCAGAAAATGAATTAGCTAATCGTGTGAGATTTTTAAATGCTCCTGATTTAAAATTTTCAGGTCACAGTGAAGAACATTTAACAGCAGAAGCTCCTGCAGATCATTCTTATAGAATCGGAGATATATTGTACGGATTACCTGTTCACATTTGCCCAACAGTAGCGTTATATGACCGCGCAATGATTGTGAAAAATCACGAGGTAACCGGAGAATGGAAAACAATTGCAAGAGATAGAAAAATTAATGTTTAGATTAAGGAGATTAAATGTGTTACTGTTCCTTTTCTTCTTTGGGTGAAACTTTCTGCCTTTGCGTCTTCGTGGCTCAAATAATCTTGGAAAAGAGGAATTTCTTTGCCAAAAGAAATGAATTGTAATCTTGAAGTTATTATTAATCGCATAGATTATATTTGCCAGATAGGGGCAATGCACTGCATATTGGCATTGGTTCTGAGTTGAATGGCGCTTTCGGAAGAGAACATGTCCCTTTAATCTTGAAACAATTGTGGATTTGCAAAAGCCTCACGCATTGTTTCTTAAACTCGGACATTTACAGGAAGATGTTGAAAATATCATAGATGATAACTGGTTGTGTTTTTGAGAGATACATGGAAGTAATCAGGTAAAAAGTTTCAGGAGTAAAAGAATTAATAACGTTAGTATACATTAAAACGCTTTGTATTGAAAAAACGCTTTACACAATTTGCCATAATAAGGATTCTATTTGTATTATGCTGTATTAGTTTTCTCTCTTCAAAAGCTCAAAAAAAGAACGAGCAATTTCAGATACATATTGGTAAAGCTTCTTCTGCCATCAAAGTGGATGGCATAATGGATGAAAAAGCCTGGAAAAATGCAGAGGTCGCAAAAGATTTTTATATGGTTTTGCCTATGGACACCAGCCAGGCACTTGTGCAAACTGAAGTGCGCATGGCGTACGATGAAAACAATCTTTACCTGATTGCAGAATGTTTCCAGACATTGCCTGGTCCAAACTATGTAGAGTCTCTAAGAAACGATTGGAGCTTTGGGAAAAACGATAATTTTCTTATGTTCATGGATCCTTTTGATGACCAGACCAATGGTTTTGCGTTTGGCACAAATTCCGCCGGTGCGCAATGGGATGGGATGATGTCTGGAGGTTCTGCAGTTGATTTAAACTGGGATAATAAATGGAAATCAGCAGTAAAAAACTATAATGATAAATGGGTGCTTGAGATGTCTGTCCCTTTTAAAAGTATCCGTTATAAAAAAGGTATAAGCAGATGGGGTATTAACTTTAGCCGTAACGATCTTAAATCCTCCGAAAAAAGTTCATGGGCACCTGTTCCAAGACAATTTCCCACTGCTGCATTAGCTTATTCCGGTATACTTGTATGGGATCAGCCTCCTCCTTCTGCCGGCTCAAATATTTCATTAATTCCTTACGCTTTGGGCGGTCTTACTAAAAATTACGAAAACACCCGGCGTGTTGAATATCGAAAAGACATCGGTATGGACACTAAGATTGCATTAACCACATCTCTCAATTTAGACCTTACAGTTAACCCTGATTTTTCCCAGGTTGAAGTAGACAAACAGGTTACAAATCTTGACCGGTACGAGTTGTTCTTTCCTGAAAAACGACAGTTTTTCTTAGAGAATGGAGACCTTTTTGCTAACTTTGGTTATGCATCTATCCGCCCTTTTTTTTCAAGGCGCATTGGTTTGGGCGTGCCTATTCGTTTCGGGGCACGCTTAAGCGGCAAACCCGATAAGAACTGGAGATTAGGAGTTATGGATATGCAAACAGGCGGTGTAGATAATACCGGGTTACCAGCTCAAAATTTCACAGTGGCTGCAGTGCAAAGAAGAGTATTTTCCCGCTCCAACATCGGCTTCATCTTTATCAACAAACAATCCATAAATTATTCACCCGGCCATGACTCCACAAAGCCGGTGTACACGGATTACAATCGCAACATCGGGCTGGAGTACAACCTTGCTTCTCCAAATAATAAAATTACAGGAAAGGCTATGTTGCTGAAATCTTTTACACCGGGGAGGACGGGAAATGATATAGTGCATGCGGGTGATATTAAATACCTGGGACGCAACTGGCTATTATCGTGGCAGCAAGAGTATGTTGGTAAAAATTACAACGCTGAAGTGGGATATGTGCCGAGGCAAGGCTACATAAAAATAAATCCGCAGGTTGGCCATTCTTTTTTTCCGAAAGGTGGTAAAATATTAAGTCATGGACCAACGGTTATGTATTATTCCTTTTTTAATACTTCCTTTAAAAAAACAGATGATGAGACAGTACTTAGCTACCTGTTAACTTTTAGAAAGCAAAGTACATTTTTAGCCTGGGTTAGTCACGATTATGTAAAGTTGCTGCAGCCTTTTGACCCCACTAATTTTACCAAGGATACTTTGGCCCGGGGAACAAAGCATAACTGGTATGCATGGGGAACACAATTTGTTTCCCTGCCGCAAAGTGTTTTCACTTACGGATTTTCTACCCGTTACGGAGGCTATTATGAAAAAGGCACGCGTCTTAATCTGACTGCAGACTTAGGGTATAGGTTTCAACCGTATGTAAGCCTGGCGCTAAGTACCAGTTACAATAATATTAACTTACCAAAGCCATGGGGTACGCATACATTTTGGCTGATTGGGCCACGTGCAGATGTTACTCTAACCAATAAATTATTTTTTACCACTTTTGTTCAATACAACAATCAGCAAAACAATATCAATCTCAATACAAGATTACAATGGCGGTATAAACCTGCTTCCGATCTGTTTTTTGTGTATACGGATAATTATCTGCCGGCTCCTTTTTCTGTAAGAAACCGGGCTATGGTGTTGAAGTGGACGTATTGGTGGAATTTGTAGTTGAAGGTGGGGAATGAGCATTACAAAAGTTTCATTTAAGATATGTTGCTTACAATTTATTCCTGAGCTTCATAGTCCACTTTATTACGCTTCATCTTCCTTCGACTATCTCATCGCCTATATACATCATGTTGGTTCAACTGTTGCAAAAGCGAACATGAGTTGTATCATAACCGTACACACCTGCAAAAAATTTCATTTTAATTCTTTGATTATCAATCTCTTTCTTTCTGGCATATTCTTGACTATATTGTCATTGACATTTCGTTCCATCTCGTTACTGTGAAAGTTAAGATACTTATGTTTAGGCAACATTTTAAAATCAGTACTAGAAATTTATTAAAGAATAAGAGTTTTAGTCTTATTAATATTATTGGTCTGTCCCTTGGCCTCGCAAGTGTAATGACATTAGGCTTAATGGTGCATCAATATCTTACAACAGATGATATCCAGGTCAATAAAGACCGGATGTACTACTTGAAAACTTATTCTCCTGATGGTAACGGTTACAGGCAAACTCCTTTTCCGCTATTGTATGAGATTCAAAAGTCAGCGCCTGAAGTGGAAGCAGCTACACATATACAATCATGGTATTACCCGTGGTTACAATACGATAAAAAAGAGGCACAGGAAAAAACCATTTTTGCAGATACAGGATTCTTCAGGGTGTTTTCTTTTGAACTAAAAGAAGGCAACAGAGCTACGGCATTGAAAGATAAATATAACATAGTGCTTTCCTCAAAAGTAGCAGCTCAGTTGTTTGGTAAAAATCCTGCATTAGGTAAAACTATTATGGCAGATGATAGCATACCTCTTACTGTCAGTGGTGTTCTGGCTGAAATACCCACTAATTCTACTATTAGAACAGAAGTATTGCTTAGTATGGATTTGCTGAAAGACAATAAAGATTTCATTCAGGCAGCGGACTGGTATAACACATTTGCTGAAAATTATTTGTTGCTGCGCATAGGAGCAAATCCTGCGATACTCGATGCTAAGATAGCCAGAATTGTAAAACAGTTTTATGCAGAAGATAACAGGAAAAATACTGTAAAGACAGCGCCATTTTCCAATATGAAAGATGAAGCAGGCGCCGATGTAAAAACCATCATTACCGGCGCTGTTGCTGCTTCGGTATTTATTTTACTTATCATTATTGTTAACCTGCTTAACCTCAATGCAGCTACTATGTATAGCCGTACCAAAGAAGTTGGCGTCCGGCAAATGATTGGCTCAGGCAAACGAAATATTGTAATACAATTTTGTATAGAAAATGCTTTAATTATACTTTTTTCGTTAGTGGCAGGTTTCTTTTTCTTTGCTTATGTTTTGCTTCCGCAGGTTAACGCAATCACAGGTTCAGGCTTTGAAGAAATGTGGTTTAATTGGCATCATGATTATCCTGTAGTTCTCGTTTTTGTAATTGTTGCATTTATTATTGTATTGATTGCCGGCACTTATCCCGCCTTGCATCTAACTTCTGTTAAAGTAACCGATGCTGTCAAAGGCAATACCAGCAACCAGGCAGCAAACAAAAGTTTTGTTCGCAACTTTTTTATCACCGTTCAGTTTACCCTTGCCATTGTATTGATCTGCGTTGCTATTGTGCTCAATTCACAAATCAGTTATATGAAGACTGCTTCATTAGGGTTTGATAAAGACAATATAATAGTAGCTAATCTTGACCTGGCTTTCAAAAATGAAAAACAGGCAGAAAGTCAGTTTAATGCAATGGTGAATTCATTAAAGGCTAACTCATATGTAAAATCTGTCTCCACAACACCAGTTATTCCTACAGCTTACTCGCAAAATTATAATAGCTATACAGATCTGGAAACCAATAAAAAAACAGGCTTAAAACAAGTAAGTGTAGATGCAGGCTTTGCACCTACTTTTCAAATACCTGTTTATACCGGAAGAAATTTTAATGACGTTCTGTCTTCCGGTGAAAAAAACAATGTAATTCTCAACGAAGCTGCCGTGAAAGCGTATGGGTGGGCAGACCCTGTCGGCAAACAAATAAGAGCAAACGGAGAGAATGTAATATATACTGTTATCGGTGTAACACGCGATTACCACTATGACAATTTACAGTATCCTATCGAACCAGTGATACATAGTTATTCCGGTAAAGCGGGTTTGGAGAACAACAGATATTTAAGTATTAAGGTTGACGGAAGACATAGCCAGGCTGTAGCAGCACAATTGGAAAATGCATTTAAAAATATGTCTTCCCGCAGACATCTTACCTGGCACCTAATGAATGAACTGGTGGATAACCAATATACACTGGTGATGGGTATTCTAAAAATAACCAATTATGTAGCCTTGCTTACAATAGGTATAGCATGTATGGGAATATTTGGCCTGGTAGCCCTTTTTGCCCATAGACGTGTGAAAGAAGTAGGTATACGAAAAGTACTTGGAGCAAGTGTACTTAATATTACTTCCTTATTATCAAAAGATTTTATTCGCCTTGTCATTATTGCCTTTGTAATAGCATCACCTGCTGCCGGGTGGCTGATGAGTAAGTGGCTGCAAAATTTTGCGTACCGGATTGATATGCATTGGTGGATGTTCGCTTTGGCGGGATTGGTTGCTGTTGCGATTGCTTTGGTAACAGTAAGTTTTCAGGCTATAAAAGCAGCACTTGCAAATCCTGTAAAGAGTTTGAGGACGGAGTAATAGAACCACGATTTATTAGATTATAAAGGAGTACGAGTAAATTGTCTGAACAGGATTTGTGGGATGTTGAGAATTTGTAAGAATGTCTGAACCGGGATTTATAGGATTTTTGAGATTACCGGGAGATGTGAAAGTATTCAAACCTTTGTGCCTCTCAGTGTTCTTTGTCTCCTGGTCGTTTTAAAAAACTCTGTGTCACTTTGTGTCACTGTGTCTTGTGGTTCAAAAAATTCTACCCTACAGAAACCTTCCTGCTTGAGGGTGACAGATCAGCCAATCCTCTAAAATCTACAGGCACCAACTTACTTACTCCAGGCTCCTGCATAGTAACCCCATAAATAACATCAACAGTGCTCATCGTCTGCTTATTATGCGTAACAATAATAAACTGACTATTCTCACTAAACTGCTGTATCATCTTTGTAAACTTGGCCACATTTGCATCATCCAACGGTGCATCTACCTCATCCAAAATACAAAAGGGTGCGGGCTTAATCAGGTAGATAGAGAACAGCAAAGCAGTCGCAGTTAAAGTCTTCTCTCCCCCACTCAATTGCCCAATACTGCTGGGACGTTTACCTTTTGGTTTAGCAATAATGTCTATTCCACTTTCTGCAAGGTTTTGAGGATCTACAAGTATTAAATCTCCGTGGTCTTCTTCAGTAAACAATGATTTGAATACCTTCTGAAAATTCTCTCTGACCTGGTTAAATGTATCAAGGAATTTTTGATTAGCAGTAGTTTCAACCTCCTGAATGGTCTTCATCAAACTATCCTTTGCACTAACAAGATCATTTTTTTGCTCTAAAATAAAGTCATAACGCTTCTTCATTTCCTGGTAAGCCTCAATAGCAGTAGGATTCACTTCACCTAAATTTTCAAGCCGCTTTTTCATCCGGTCGGTCGCGGCTTGTAGCTCGACAACAGGTGTTTCAGTGCTTCTTGGCTGATCAATTATGTCATCCAGATTTATCTTAAACTCTACGCTTAATCTTTCTTTCATTCCTGCAAGCTGAAGTTTCAGTTCATTGAGCTTGTCTTTTATTTCAGTGAGAATATGATCAAGCAGTTCTTTACTTTTCACTTTATGCCGCAATTCACTTTCTTTGGCATTTAAAGCATTTCGCATATTGTAATAAGCCTGGTCAGCTTCATTCAGCTTTTTCTCTTCACCTTCCTTCATTTGCATAAGGTTTACGAGAAGTGCTTCCGCATTGGTTAGGCCAGCCTCGTTTTCAACTATGTTTTCCTTTGCCTGCTTTAATTGTATCGTATTAGTTTCAATTTGCGATGTCAGCTCATTCAATTGATTACGCTTAAACTGTAACTCTGTCTTCAGAGATGAAACCTTACTTTGCTGACGGGTTAACTGAAGATTATTCTCATTGTACAGCCTGTTAACTTCATTGTAATCCTGCTCAGCGAGCCTGTAATCCTGCTCCTGCATTTTCAGGTCCTTTAAAATGGTTTGCATTTGCTCATTCAAACTAAGAAGTTGTTCTCTTTCATCTGCTATTGAAACCTGGTTTGCTTCAAGATCAGCTTCCAGGTCTTCCAGTCTTTTTTGGCTGCCTGACTGTGAACTATCCAAATTTTCTATTTTATTTTGCAGGGCAAAAAGCTGATTAGTCAGGTTGTTTATTTCCTGTTGCGTTTGCTTTATTACATTTTCATTTAACTGGTCATTGTATGCAATCACTTCATTATGTCTTGCCTGTATATCAGCTTTAAAACCATTTACAACTGCTTCCTGTGTAACAATTTGTTCATGCAGTTTTTCAAGATTTTTAGCCCGCCCTATTTTCTTTCCTTCAAACAATCCTACACTGCCGCCGCTTAATGAAAATTTTCCCTTTACAAACTTTCCATGTTTTTCAAGTACAACACTTCCGTTACTATCTTCCAGGGTATTTTCATCCTCGGCAATATAAACATTGCTAAGAAGGTATTCGGCAAGATGTTTATATTTATCTTCTACCTCAATAACATCAAGTGCCCGTATAGTACTGACAGGCCAATGTTCTTCAACCTTTTTATAATTATCTACCCTGTCTAACAAAAAGAAATTCGCTTTGCCTTTTTGATTTGCATCCAGGAGATAAACGGCTTGCATACCTTCCTCAAGGTCATTTACAACATAATAGTTCAGGTACGGCTCAAGTACGTTTTCAACTGCTGCACGATATTCTTCCTTTACGTATATGATGTCAGACAAAATAGGTGAAGTGTGATTCCATTTTGGATTGTTGTGCAAAAACTTAACACTCTCGGGATAACCTTCCATTTTGTCGATCAAACTCTTCAACAATGCGTGTTCGTTGCGCTTTGAATCCAGTTTACGATTTTCTTCTGCAAGTTTATTTCGCAGTCCTTCAAGTTGTTGCTGCGTTTTAAGAATTAGTTTTTTGGTCGCTTCATGCTGTTCCTGAAGGCAACTTAGCTCTGCCCTCTTATCTTCCAGTTCCTGTTCTTTATTTATCCGTTGTTCTTCCAGTTGTTTTAACTGGCCTTCCCGCTGCTGCCTTTCGTCCTGCAACTGTGCCAAAGCCCGTTGCAGATTTAAAATGTTCGAATCTGCAACAGCTGCTTTTTTCTCTGCCTCAAACTGAAAACGTTGTATTTGCTGATGCTTTTTTCTCAACTCATCTATAGTGACACGTTTATCATCAAATACCTGGCGCTTTGCCTGTACATCCATTTTCATCTCATCTGCGTGCTCCTGAAGATTGCGGAGCTTGCTTTCCTCTTCTGTCAATTGTAAAGAAGTAAATTTAATGGACTCATTAATCCCGCTTAACTGGCTTTCTGCTTTGTTTAAAAATACCTGCAGACTCACTTCCTTCTCCTTAATGTATTGCAGCTTTTGAACAGCGAGCTTCTTTTCATTCTCCTGCGTTCTAAGATTTTGCACGAGGTCGTTAAACTCGTGCTGCATGCTTTGCAACGCCCTTTCCTTCTCTATAAAACCTATCTTTTCCTGCTCTATTACTGCTTCTTCGGACGCAATTTCTGCTTCAAGGTGAATCTTCTTATCTGTTTCAGTTTCCTGTTGCCCGCTTAGCTCTTTGTAGGTATCATTAAAGCCTTCCAGCGAGGCTTTAGCCAATTCAACTGAAATCTCTTTATAGTCCTTTTTTATCTCGTAATATTTCTCGGCTTTTTTAGCCTGGTTCTCGACGGTTTTTAACTGGTTATTGATCTCGAACAGCAAATCCTCTATGCGGTTAATATCCCCTTCGGTAGCCTCTAATTTTGTCTTTGCCTCTTTTTTACGCGTTTTGTAAATGGTGATTCCCGCAGCCTGCTCCAACATACGGCGACGGCTGTTTTCCTTGTCACGAATAATATCATCTACCATGCCCAACTCAATAATTGCATAACTGTCGGTACTGATACCCGTATCCATAAACAGGTTATGAATGTCCTTCATACGGCAGGTTACATCGTTAAGGCGATATTCACTCTCACCATTCTTATAAAATTTCCGGGTAACAGTTACCGTGCTAAATTCTGTTGGTAATAGATTTTTTGTGTTTTCAAATGTGAGGCTTACCTCTGCAAGGCCACTTGCAGTGCGTGTACGGCTGCCGTTAAAAACCAATGCTTCCAGATTCTCACTTCGCAACGCACTAATCTTTTGCTCCCCGATTACCCACCTGATGCTGTCAATAATATTACTCTTACCGCAACCGTTAGGCCCGATGATGCCGGTAATACCTTCATCAAAGTTCACGACCGTTTTATCTGCAAAACTTTTAAACCCCTTGATTTCTAATGACTTTAATCTCACTTTCTCACAGTTTAATAAATGCGAACTTAGTCTAAAAGCTAATGGATGCGAAATATGAAAAAATAAGTGTGAAAAGGTTGTGGATAGATAAGTTACCTTGTTTTCAAGTTCCTCCCTTTAGCAGGGCTTTCGGAGGGTTTATGGAGCAAGCTTTATATGCAAGAAAACTGGTAGATAATTACTTATTTCTTTGAAATAATACACACTGCTTTTAAAAATTTATACAGCTTTTAAATATGAAAAGCCATTTCATAAATCGGTGGAGGGAAAATGCCACCGTTTGCAAACATTATAAAAGGACATGAAGAAGCAATTATTGCTTATTTATTTGAAAATAAAAATAAAAAGTTATCTCAAAAGGAATCTGATCTATTAGAAATTCAAAATAACATTTCAGCCATTCAACATGATAAAAATGCCGGCGCAAAAAAAGATACTGCTCCCGCTTATCTGAACTTAACTCAATTTCCCAATTTGAAGGAACTGATGGATATTCAGCTATTAAGCCACCCTGGGAACACTTAATGCAATTAACCTGAATACAGGTAAGTATGAATGGAAAATCCCGGTTGGTAATTATCCTGAAATACAGAAAAAAGGAGAACCACTTACAGGCACTTCAAGTTCTCCTGGCCCAATTGTTACCGCAGGTGACCTTGTGTTTTTGGCTGGCACAAGAGATAATAAATTTTTTTGCTTTTGATAAATTTAATGGGAAGTTATGGGAAGTTATGGGAATTTATTCTTCCTGCGACAGACTGCGCTACCCCCTGTACTTATATGGTTAAAGGAAAACAATATGTAGTCTTATCTATACGCGGAGACAAACAAAATCCTTCAGGGTATATTATTGCCTTTTCATTACCCTAATAAGAAACATACGGATAATTGCGTCTTCGATAAAACTGATATAAATAGTAAAAGTTATCAGACAATAAAGAGAAAATATTTTTTAAACTGTATATTGTGGGATAAGTCTTAAAACAATATTTACTTATTTTTAATTAATTAAAAACTATCGTATGATGAATGAACGCAGATCAGTAATGAAAAAACTTCTTGCCTCTGTTATTGGGTTTACCGGTTTCGGATTAGCTGCAAAAGCTACTGATAATTCTAAAGAAAAAGTAGTAAATAATATAATTGAGGACCAGGATGTTCCCCTGTTTTCAGGTTCTACAAAATTTAATGGACTTATTTTCGTTGCCGGAAAAGGAGCACATGTCGCACCGTTTGAAATTAAGGCCCATACTGAAATTGTACTAAAAGAATTAGAAAAAGAACTGGTAGCTGCAGGATCTTCAATGGAAAAAGTTCTTAAAGTAAATGTTTACTTAAATGACATTGCTGACTACAAAGGAATGAATGAAGTGTATAAAGGCAGGTTTGGAAGCAAACCTCCCGTCCGTACAACGGTAGCTGTGGCCAAAGGTGGTGTTCCCGGAGATTCCCTGGTTGAAATGGATTGCATCGCATACGCGTAAGTAGTATGTTTATCTTTTATTTTACTTAAAGAAACTTTTCTTATTTCAACAAATTAGAAAGATTAAAAGTTCTTCCCTTTACTTATCGTTTAGGGAAGGGCTTTATATTACTACTTCTATGGCCACTTCTTTTATAAAAAATTGGGTACATGTTGTAATTGATAAAGAAAACATTTATCAAACCTCTAAAATTTTTTATTTTGATCAAAAAAATACTTTTCCTGTTCTCCTTCTTTCTTCCTTTAGCCCTGCTTCATGCACAATCTTATGCTATAATCATAAAAGACGGGCATGTTATTGATCCTAAAAACAATGTTGATGGCATAATGGATATTGCAATTAATGAAGGTAAAATTGTACAGGTTGCAAAAAATATTAATGCTAAACAGGCAATACAAGTGGTGAATGCAAAAGGTCTGTTAGTTACCCCAGGTTTAATAGATATTCATTCACACAATTTTTTTGGTACTGAGCCCGATCATCAGTATGAAAATGGAAACCTTGCACTTCCCCCGGATGGTTTTACTTTTCGTAACGGAGTTACTACAGTAGTTGATGCAGGAAGTTCGGGCTGGCGCACTTTTCCTACTTTCAAAGCACAAACGATTGATGAATCAAAGACAAGAGTACTTGCATTTTTAAATATCGTAGGTGAAGGGATGAGAGGCGGTTACGAGCAGAACGCTAACGATATGGATTCTAAGATGTCTGCCCTTGTTGCCAAACGTTACAAAGATATTATTGTAGGTTTTAAAGTGGCTCATTATGAAGGTCCTGAATGGACACCGGTAGACCGGGCTGTCGAAGCCGGAAAGCAAGCAGGTGGGATTCCGGTAATGGTAGATTTTGGAGGAAGTGATCCTCCGCTTTCAATAGAAGAATTATTTATGAAGCACCTTCGTCCAGGTGATATTTTTACGCATTGTTTCGGGCAACTTGGTACGAGGGAGTATATTGTAGATTTACAAACTAATAAAGTAAAGCCTTTTGTGCGGGAAGCGCAAAAAAGAGGTATTGTTTTCGATGTAGGTTATGGGGGTATCAGCTTTGCTTTTTCTCAGGCCATTCCTGCTGTTAAGGAAGGATTTTATCCTAATTCAATCAGTACAGATATTCACGTAGGCAGTATGAATAACGCGATGAAAGACATGCTGACGACAATGTCTAAATTTCTTGCAATGGGTATGGATTTAAAGAGTGTTATTACAGCAAGTACCTGGAATCCTGCGCGGGAAATTAAGCACGAAGAATTGGGGAATCTGTCTGCAGGCTCAGAAGCAGACATAGCCATATTAAATATACGGGAGGGAAAATTTGGGCTATTTGATTATACAGGATATAAAATTGAAACAAACAAAAAGCTTGAATGCGAAATGACCATAAGAAGTGGTAAAATTGTTTATGATCTTAACGGCATTGCAAGCCCTGTCGTACCTCCGGCGAAGGCTGCTGCTAATGCCAGTGATGCTCAAAAGTCAAAAACGCATTAAATGGTATTCCTTATTATACAAGCTTTGAATCAGCAGAAACCATTGAAGGCTTCAGCGATGCCGAAGCATAGAATTACATCTTATTTGTAAAATCAACCCATAAAAACTAACTTGTTTACAAAACTCATACTTATTCTCAAACTGATACTTTATAAGCAAACTACTTATATCATAGGAATTATTATTTTATTCTCTATTATCAGTTTTACTGCTTTTAAAAATAATAAGCTTCCTTATGTTGATCCGAACAACGGTGGGTTATTTCTGCCGGATAATTTTCGGGCAGTTGTGGTAGTGGATAGCCTGGAAGGTCGTGCAAGACATTTAGCTGTAAACAGTAATGGAGATATTTATGTAAAGCTGAGGTTTCCTGATTCTATAGGAGGAAATGTGGCTCTTCGTGATACCAACGATGATGGCAGGGCTGACATCATTCAAAAGTTCGATAATTATGAAGATAAAGGCACTTATGGAACTGCCATGAGAATCTATAACGGATATCTTTATTTCAGTTCAGAATTAAATGTGTACAGGCAAAAGCTAACGCCGGGGAAACTAATTCCTGAAGGCGACCTGGAATTGATTGTGAAGGATGATGATCCGCGAGGCCAGCATGAGCATGATGCAAAACCTATAACCTTTGATGATTCAGGTCATATTTATGTTCCATTCGGAGCTCCGTCTAATGGATGCCAGGAGCAAAACCGGGTGCCTGGTTCTCCCGGCATACCTGATTGTCCTTTACTTGCAGATCATGGTGGAATATGGCGTTTTGATGCCAATAAAACCGGGCAAACCCAAAAAGACGGAGTGAGGTTTGCAACAGGGTTAAGAAGCATAGTGGCAATAGATTGGAATGCTGCCGATAAGAATTTATATTGTGTAATGCATGGAAGAGATGATCTTCATTTATTATGGCCCGATGTTTTTACTCCCTGGCAAAGTGCAATGCTTCCAGCCGAGGAATTTTTAAGAATAAAGGAAGGGATTAATGCCGGATGGCCTTATTACTTTTATGATCAAATTCAAAAAAAGAAGCTTTTAAATCCGGAATATGGAGGTGATGGAAAGAAGGCAGGTGATGGCAGTAAATACGAGCAACCGATAATTGGTTTTCCCGGCCATTGGGCTCCTAATGATTTGTTTTTTTATACAGGTAACCAATTTCCAAAAAGATATAAAAACGGAGCATTTATCGCTTTTCATGGTTCCACTAACCGCGGGCCTTATCCGCAATCAGGATTTTTCATTGGTTTTGTACCTTTTAAACACGGAACGCCTTCCGGTCCCTGGGAAATTTTTGCTGATGGTTTTACAAAAACAGAGCCTTTAATCAGTGTAAGCGATGCAGAATACCGGCCGATGGGCTTAGCTATGGGACCAGATGGATCTTTGTATGTAAGCGATACGGAAAAAGGCAAGATTTGGAGAATAATGTACAAAGGAAATAAGAATAATTTTGGAACTGTTCAGTTGGCAAAGATGGAGAAGAGAAAATTGTTGCCTCATATAAAAACTCCTGATGAAGATAAGGATAACCTTGTTAATGGAATGCTGGCAGGAGGTGCAAAAACTTATGCAACTTATTGTATGCCCTGCCACCAATTGGATGGGAAAGGTGATGGAAACCGGTTTCCTCCTTTAGCAGGTTCTGAATGGGTTGTCGGGTACAAGTGGGGTGACACAGAAAAACTTATCAGGTTGCTTCTTAAAGGCATGGAAGGGCCTGTTGAAGTAAGCGGTAAATCTTATAACAATGCTATGCCTCCTCATAGCTTTTTGAGTAATGAAGAAGCTGCACGCGTTTTGACTTATATACGAAACAATTTTGGAAATAAGGCATCTCCCATATCATTAAGTGAAGTAGATGCGGTAAGAAAAAAACTGTAAGTTTCAAATAAATCCTTATAATTGAAAAGTGCTAACAAAATTATAATTCTTATAATTTTCTTTCTACTTAGGAAGGCAACTCATCTTTTTTTTCATTCGGAGTGTTCGCTTTTCCAATTTTTTTATCACTTTCCATTTCTTTAAAAATGTTTTTGATTGTTTCGTCAACTTTATAATATGCTCTGTTTACTGTAACATATAGTTCTGCTAAAAAAGTATAATCTTCTTTATCTTCTTGAGCTTCAAACGTTAGGATATCAACTCTATCACCGTCGTCATTATAAATTGCAAAGTCAACATATAATGCACCTTCGCGGTCTTCACCTACCCATTTATCAACAGTTATTGCACCGTTTTCTAAGTTTAGTTTATATTCGGTGTCACGACTTGTTTTATTCCAAACTGTTTGTTTTTCTAATGTTTTTCTTTTCAACTTTTCAATTAATAACTTATAGTTCTCAGGTATCATGATGACCAAATTTTAGTTTGTTTTCGAATTCACTAAATACATTTTCTATTGCGGTTAGGTTCTGATTAATTTTCGAGTAGTTTACTCCTTTTTTATTTCCTAATAAAAAATCATTAATGTTATTGATATCAATACTCAAATCAGTAATTAGTTGGCTGTAATTAACAACTGAAGTTAATATGCAAAGTTCATTGTTGTATTTTACTGAAATCAATATAGCTTTTAAATCCTTCATACGCATAAGTGCAGACTCATTTTGTTGATGAAGATTATAATTTTGAATTTCATGAATAATTTTTGTTGCTTTAGACAAATCAGATACAGATAAAATTTGTGTAATTCGAGAAAGCGACTGTTCTACTGCTTGCTTCGTTTTTTGTGTTGTCTCTTTTATTGATTGAATTTGTTGATAGGCGATCCAGAGACCAAATAAGGTCGCAAAGGTTCCAAATAATGTAAAAAAGTTTAAAATTGTTCTTTCTGTAGGTCTTAAGAATAAAAAAAGTAGGATCATTAAAACCAACCCAACTACAAATATGGGTATTACTAATTGTCTTCTGCTATTCAATTTTTTTCCATTTTTATCCTTCGTTAATATTATCCTTACAAATATTTATCTATAATAGATCTCTTTTAAAATTGCTTCTAGTATAGTAAAATAAAGCTTTATTACAGTATTCGATAAAGATATTAGACTTTTTAAAGGACTGAAGATTGTTTTTAATAGATCTTCATCATCTTCCATTCCCGTCCGGGAATGTCTACCTGAAAGCTTTCAATATTTCCCTGGTCTTGTAAAGTAACAAAAGCTGTACGTCCATCTTTTCCACCAAAAGCAATATTACTTGGTTGTTTACCCAATAAGGTTATTTCTGTTAAGAGTTTTCCTTCAGGAGATACTTTTGCGACTGTTCCCTTCCCATGACGGCAGATATACAGGTTTCCTTTGGTATCACATCGCATCCCATCCATACCAAAATCAGGGAATTGAATCAATAACCGCTTATTGCTTATTTCGCCATTTGCTGATAAATCATAGGCCCATACTTTGCGTTGAACAGATTCATTTACATACAATATTTTATCATCCGGGCTTACCTCTATTCCGTTTGTCGTTCCCATATTATCTTCCAATAAAGTTACTTTACCCTCTGTGCCAATGCTCCAAATGCGGCCTGTTCCTGCTTTCCAGTTGGGATCACTTGCATATAAACGGTCTTTGCTGTTAATCGCTATGTCATTTGGCTGGTTCATTGAAGGCTCTTGTGCAAAAACAGAAATCTGTTTAGTACTCATATCTACTTTAAGGATATTATGATTAGTATAATCAGCAATATACATTTCACCTTTGCTGTTAAAGCGAATGCCATTACCAATACTTTTGTTTGGAAGCTCTAAAAAAATACTTGCCTGTCCTGTTGGTGTTACCATGCCAATAGTGCCCTCATGATCAAAGTTTACCGCGTACAATATTCCGGCTCTATCTACTCCCGGACCTTCAGCGCCACTCGTAAAGCTTTTAGGCGGAGTAAAAGCTGATGACTTAAATAGTTCACCAGACTCAGCAACTTTATGTGTTCCGCTACAGGAAAGAATGGCGATTATCAGCAGAATTTGCAGTATCTTAAATAATATTGTCATGATAAAAATTTGATTTTAAAACCGATTAAAATTATCTTTTTAGTTGTCATAATGAATAATGAACACGTGCAGATTGTATAAATTTAGGTTTTCATTGATTCATAGAATATCAACTGTACAAGAGTGCGACGCAAGAGAAGCCTAATTTTTATTCTGCTGTTGGTACCAAAATAATTACTGATAAAAACACTCTTTATTATAATTATTTTTTATTTACCACTACAACCGGATCTGCAATTCCATTCAGATCATACACTATTTTTCCTGCTCTTATTGTCATCTCACATTCGAACTTTCTTTTACCCTGTATTTTATATCCTGTCTTATCATAGAAGCGAAAATTCCCTTCTTTAATATTAAGAATAGCTACATCAGCAACGGAGCCAACAGAAAGGCTGCCAAGGTCCTCCCGTTTAATTACCTGTGCAGAGTTCCAGGTACTTGCTTTTATAACTGCAGGCAGTTCCATTCCCATAACAAGGAATTTTGACATAACAGCTAACTGATCTTTCATAGATGCATTCATGCTTCCGGTATGAAGGTCCGTGCTAATAGTATTTGGGAAAAAGCCGCTTTTAAGGGCAGGAATAGCCTGAGTAAAATTAAAGCTTGCTCCCCCATATCCTACATCGAAAATAATTCCCCGCTTTTGTGCTTCCCATACAAATGGTTTTACTTTATTGCTTGCTTCATCCACAATAGTCTCCCTTACATTCCCATCCAACTTAGTAAAAGCGTGGGTGTAAATATCGCCGGGGCGAAGATGTTTCATAAATAATTCTTCAATAGAAAGCGGAGGTGTGCTTACTCCAAAATCTACTATCACTGGCATGCCTGTGAGTTTGCCTGCCTCAACTGCACGGTCTACCGGAATCCATTCTGCACCTTCAAAATGAGCTACTTTAAAGCCTACGATTTCTTTATTAGCTTTAGCAACATTAGCGGCTAATTTTGGATCCATATCATCGGTATTCTGCTCATATGCGCCTCCTCTCATTCCTTCACCTACAATGTTTAAAAATGAAAGCACCCTGGTTTGCGAGTTGTCAATGATATTTCTTTTGAAGGTGGAAAAAGATTTCCAGCCGGCACCGCCTGCATCAACTATAGTAGTAACGCCAACCCTGAAAGCAAACCCGTCAGGAGGTACAGCAACGAGGCCATTACTAAGATAATGATCAGGCTCAGTGCCAAAGAAAACGTGTCCATGTATATCAATAAGACCGGGAGTAACATACAGGTTTTTGGCATCTACTACCTGGCTTGCAGATTTCGCATCGATATTTTTTGCCACCTGTACAATTTTGCCTTCATTGATGGCTACATCCAATACAGCATTAAGGTTGTTTTTAGGATCAATTACATGACCGCCTTTAATTACTATACTATAAGATTGGGCATTAGTAAAATCGAATATGAAGCCAAATAATAAAAAAGGTAAAAAATATATTTTTTGCATTGAATAAACTATGTGAAAAAAAGATAATAATGATAATTGTAAACTTACCATTGCTGCAGTTTTTAAACAGCAGCATTAGAAAGCTCTTCTTTGATCCGGCGTGCGACAATTTTATCCTGACCTGGCTTTAACATAAACACTGTAACGTTGATGCCACTTTTTTCATTTGGCATCACTTCAATGGAAGGCTCACCATTACGCAATTTTTCCTGCAGATCTTTTTGAAATATTTTTACTTTACTTTCATCCCATAAAATATTGATTAATGGGGTATGATTAGCATACGGAGGCACAGTTATATTGCTGGTAACGCCGTTGATATTTTTAACTGCATCAGTTATAACCCGAACACGGTCTTCCCACATCTTCCATTCTTTATCGTGATCCTGTTTTACATACTTTTCAAGGGCTATATACATTCCAAGAATTTCCTCTTTATTTACTTTCATTCCACGGCCAATGGTAGCGCCACGTGGCGGAGCGCTTAATCTCGCAGCAGCAATTAAATCTTTTTTACCCATCAAAATCCCTGCGCTTTGAGGGCCGCGTATTGCTTTACCTCCCGAAACACAAACCAGGTCAAAACCCATATCGTTAAACTTCCATAAATTTTCTACCGGTGGTACATCAGCAGCAATATCAATCATAGCAGGAATATTATGTTTCTTAGCTAAGTTAAGCCATTCCAGATGCTGTATTTTACCAAGACCGGTATTGGCATTTAAAAACCACATCATAGCTGTTTTATCATTTATAGCCTTCTCCGTATCTTCCAGTGTTTCAACAGGAATTAATGTAATGCCGGTGTTTGTAAGAGCATGTACATAACCGATAATATGTTCCTTCTGTACAATCACTTCAGATTTTATGCCTGTACCTTCCAGATGAGGAAGCTGTTCAACTTTTTTCTGATCCATACCTGTAAGTACACCTGCCATACCTAATGTCAGCGCTGAAAAAGCACCTGCCGTGACTGTAGCTGCTTCGGCATGACACATTTCAGCGATCTTTGCTCCTGCCTTATCCTGCACTTCGTCGAGCATAACAAACTCTTTCGAAGCAGCTTTGATCACATCCATTACTTCATCATCCATCAGAGAGGCGGTCATAGCGGTATATGTACCGGCAGCATTAATAAATGTTCGAAGACCGAGTTCTTTAAAAATATCTCTTTTAGGAGGAGGCGGAGCAGCATTTACTGATTCGGAAGGAACAATGGTACCTATTATCCCACCAGCAAATGGGAGTGCAGATAAATGTTTTATAATAGTCCGGCGTTTCATATTAATTGTTATTGTTGTTGTATTAATTATTGTTGTTTTATTTATAACCGCAAAGAGGCACTAAGACTTCGCAAAGTGCCGCAAAGAGGAAAATTTTACGGTACTTTGCGTGTTTTTCTTTGTGGTCTTCACGTTTAAATCTAATTAATTTAACTCTTAATCCTTGTTTTTTAATTCTACAATCATTTCAATTTCTACCGGAATATTTGCAGGTAAAGAGCTTAGGCCAACCGAAGAACGTGCATGTTTTCCACTCTCTCCAAAAATTTCTACCATTAAATCTGAAAATCCATTTATTACCTGCGAATGTTTTTCAAAAGATGGTATGCAGTTTACCATTCCTAAAACCTTTACTATCCTTTTTACTTTATTTAAATTTCCGACTTCTTTTTTAAGAGTGGATAATAATGAAATGCCAACCAGTCTTGCCGCTTCCTGTGCCTGCTCTATGGTTAAATCACTTCCTACTTTACCTGTTAACTGCCCTCCCCCAGGTTTATCCGGCCCATGTCCTGAAAGATAAACAAGATTCCCGATACGTACAGCTTTAAGAAAATTTGCTGTTGGTGATACAGGTTCTATCAAATGAATTCCAAGTTCTTTTAGCCTGCTTTCAGCATCAGCTTTTTTAGCCTGCGCAAATGTGACACTAAATGTATTTGAAAGAAAGAAAATTGATAGAATGATAAGGTTTGTTAGTTTTTTCATTTATATATTTTCAAATATTGTAAAATGGTTTAACGAAGATTTGTGTGGCTAAAATTGCCACGAACTAAAGGTACCTAAAGGTCAGGCAATTTCAGCTTAATTATAATTACCCATACTATCCGCAGCAGAACTTTAAAGCTTCTCATAAGGTCATAAGTATTTACTCTTTTAATTTTAGTAAATTTGACTATGCCTGAATTACTGAAAAGGCCCGAAACATTGGTAGATATATACAGGTTATTGCCTGAAGGAACACCCATACAAGTATTAGATAACCAATTTTTTATAAGTCCTGCTCCTAATGTTCCCCGCTTCAGAATTGTAGATTCTATTTCAGACAAACTTCTGAAAATTGTTAAAGAAAGTGATTTAGGACAAGTTTTTTTTTGCTCCTGTTGATGTATTCCTTGGGGATAAAAACGCCGTTCAGCCTGATATTTTTATATAAGTAAAGAGAATGCGCACATCATTCATGAAGCAGGAATTTTGTAAACACGCAGGCAACTGCATATTGTTACTTGCGTTAAGAAGCCGGAACTTGCAGGGGTTTCCAGTTGTGTGGGAGTAGTTCTTTGATTTTATTTATCGGGTGCGTAGGTAACCTGGTAAGTATATCTTTAAGCCAGAGATAGGGGTCAATGCGATGCATTTTACATGAGCCGAGAAGACTATATATTATTGCTGTGCGTTGTGCTGCATCGTGTGAGCCACAGAATAAATAATTTTTTCTGCCCAGGGCTACAGGACGGATACTGTTTTCAACCGGGTTATTATCTATTTCCAGCATGCCATCAAGGGTATAGCGGCAAAGCTTATCCCATCTCTTTATGCTATAGGCTAGTGCTTTACCAATAGGGCTTTTGGGCAATACCGTTTTACCTGTGTATTGTTCTTTCATCCATTCCTCTAATTTTTTAAGTATAGGAACGGACTCTTTTTGCCGTACTTCTTTTCGCTCATCGAAAGATAGTTTCTTTTCCCGGCAACTTCGTTCTATGGCATAGAGCTGCTGCATCTGTTCCAATACATAACCGGCACGTTCCTCATCGGTTGGCAGAGCTTCAATAAAATACCGTCGGGCATGAGCCATACAATTGAGGTGTATTATATCTTCGTTTTTATCAAAGTTATCATAGGCCTCATAGCCATCGGTTTGCAAATAGCCTTTATAATTTTTTAAAATACCTTGTGGCCCTTCCTTCTCACGGCTCTTTTGATAATCAAAGAATACAAGCTTTAAATGGCTGTTATTATAAACCCAGAAAAATCCGCTATGTATTTTTTTACCTGCTTTGCTTTGATCAATCACTTTAATACCGGTTTCATCTGCATGGATATAATTGCTTGCAAGTAATTCCTGCTTCAATGCTTCATATAATACTTCCAGAAGATTGCAGCCAAGAGCTATCCATGCAAGCAAAGTAGAGTAAGGCATTGTAATGCCTGCATGTTCGAAGCGTTGCTGTTGGCGGTAGATAGGCAGATGATAAAGAAATTTATCTATTAATATCTGAGAGAGTAAACCGGGGCCCGCAATACATTTATCTATGGGTTGAACAGGCAAAGGGGCAGTAATGATTTTTGTATTCTCTTCTTCAGCCTGGCAGGGTATTAAATATTTAGGACGTATAAATTTATTTACATAAAACTCAGTTGGTGTGCATTCCAATTGCTCGGTGACTAACTCTCCGATCTTTATGCTGCCTTCCGCAATGTTATCCGGCTCAATAACTGTTTCCACTCTTCTGAGGTGCTCAGGCAGTTTACCACGGCCAGGATGTACGATCGGTTTTTTTTCAATCGCAACTTTTGTTTTGGTGTAGGTTATCTGCTTTGCTTCGATAACGCTGCAGCAGGCTACTGCATCTGCCTGTATATCCAAGGAGAGTTGTTGTGGCGGTGCAGATGGTGTTACAAAGCGCTCATGCTTACTGCCAAAGATCATTTTCTCCAACTGATCAATGCGATGCTTTAGCATATCAATGGTTGCTTGAGCTTCTTCATAAAGTACTTTGTAATCTATGTCTGAGGTGCCTTGCATTATGGATGTAAAAATCCTTAAATGCATCTTTTATTTCAAACAAAAATTATTCACAAACCACTGTTTTATGTGAATAACGTTTATGATATTTTATCTGCTTTAAAGATATGCCTTCGAGGATGAGTAAGAGTTGCTGACGGCTGATAATGTAAGAGCTTTTATCTTGTTGCAACGGCAGTTCGTAGGTACCCTCTTCAAGACGTTTACAGTAAATAGCATAACCGTCTTTCTCCCATCTGAGTAGTTTAATCTGGTTGCGCCGCCGGCTTAAAAAATAAAAATATCACCGCTCAAAGGATTACCCTGCATCTCCTGTTGGATAATACTTGCAAGAGAATAAAAACTTTTACGCATATCTGCCGCACGGCAATATAGAAAATAACGCTGGCCATCACTAAGGGCTAACATGGTTATTGTGATAATAAGGTAATAGGATAAAATAGAAATAAAACGGCTGTTTAATACAATTTAATTCGGGTTCCGCTTGCCAATATAATCTCTGCATAAAAGGTTCTGCTATCTTCACTAATAGAAGAATCAGACGCTATATGCAAAGGGAAGAATGCATTTTGTTGCTTTGCTGATTTTTTACCACGCCGATATTTATTAAGCCATGTATGAAAAATTGAATCTGAGAAATGATGTTCCTCGCAAAAAGTTTTTATTGGCAGACCGCTTTTTTCCCACTGATCAATCAAATCAAGCTTCTCCTGCTCCGTTCTTTTGATAAAGGATTTTCTCATTGCTTTGTCCATACGAATTGATTTTAGGGCAAAGCTATAGGTCACTTAAGCAATTAGCAAGATGCAATTGGCTGTGTCTTTACGGAATTTTCGGTGCTCCTGATTTAATAGTAGAAGTACTGTCTGCGGGAAATCAAAATGCCGACCTTGCAAAGAAGAAAGCTGTGTACGAAGAATTTGGAGTAAAGGAATATTTTATTATTGATCCGTCTGACAAAACTGAAATAACATATTTTATAGAAAATAGTCAATTCATAGAACAGCAAAGGCAAAAAGGAAAATTCATAAGCAGAATTTTAATTGCAGAAATAAATTTTTAAACATCGATTTGTAAAACATGCATAAAGTGTGTTTACAATAATGCCTTTTGAAATTGTTTTGATTTTAGTAAATTTGAATTATGTCTGAATTACTGACAAAGCCGGAAACAATGGTAGATATCTACAGGTTATTGCCTGAAGGAACACCTATACAAGTAATAAATAATGAATTTTATTTGAGTCCGGCACCTAATGTTCCCCATTTTAATATAGTTGATACTATTGTTGCCAAACTTAAAAAAATTGTTTCAAAAAAAAAATCAGGCAAAATTATGTTTGCTCCTGTAGATGTGTTTCTTGGTAATAAAAATGCTGTTCAGCCTGACATTTTTTATATCAGTAATGAAAATGCTTCTATCATTAAAGAACCAGGAATTTTCGGTGCACCTAATTTAATTATCGAAGTGCTTTCTCTGGGAAATCAAAAAGCTGACCTTGTAAAAAAGAAGGCAGTTTATGAAGAATTTGGCGTAAAAGAATATTTTATTGTTAATCCTGCTGACAAAAGTGTGATAACTTATTTCTTAAAAAATAACAAATATGTTGAGCAAACAACACAGAAAGGAAAATTGTCAAGTCAACTTTTAAATACAGAAATAAGTTTTTAAGATCAGTTTGTGAAGACACAACTGGGTAAACTGAGGTGATCTCTCTTCTCCCTTTAGGGCCGGGCTTAAATTACAGTAAACAATCAACACAAAAAGGAAAATTGATAACTAAAATTCAGGTGCGGAAATATCTTTCTAAATAAAGCGAGACGCTACTTGAATTTATAAATATAAAGTATATCTTGTTTATCCAAACAAACTTATTAATATGTTTTTCTGCAAAACCCTTAATAAAAAAGCTATAGAGCTTTTATTAATATTCGTGCTTATAACATACGCCGGATATACACAAAAAAACCTAAAAAACAGCAGTTCTCAACTGCCCGGTAAAGTGACATCTGTTGAAGGAATTACTGAATACAAGCTCTCCAATGGTTTACGGGTGCTGCTGTTTCCCGATCCGTCAAAGCCGACTATTACTGTAAATGCTACTTACCTCGTAGGTTCCCGGCACGAAGGCTATGGCGAAACCGGTATGGCTCATTTGCTGGAGCACATGGTTTTTAAAGGTTCTGCTAAACATCCAAATATTCCTAAGGAACTTACCGATCATGGCGCTTCACCCAACGGCAGTACGTGGTACGACCGTACCAATTATTTTGAAACTTTTTCTGCTACCGATGAAAATTTAAAATGGGCGTTGGATTTAGAAAGTGACCGCATGGTCAATTCATTTATTGCAAAGAAAGATTTACAAAGTGAATTTTCAGTAGTGCGCAATGAATTTGAAATGGGGGAAAATTATCCATCCCGCATATTGCAGGATCGTATCGTTTCTGCCGCCTACATCTGGCATAACTATGGCAAATCCACCATTGGCTCTAAAGAAGATATTGAACGGGTACCTATCGAAAATCTGCAGGCTTTTTACAAAAAATATTACCAGCCTGATAATGTTGTATTAATGGTAACCGGAAAAATAGATGAAGCCAAAACATTACAGCTTATCACTCAATATTTCGGAGCCATTCCAAAACCAACCCGTAAGCTGCAGGAAGCTTATACCATGGAGCCGGTGCAGGATGGAGAGCGATTTGTTAGCTTGCGTCGTGCAGGTGATCTGCAGGTGGTAGGCTGTGCTTATCATATTCCTTCAGGTACGCATTCAGATTTTGCTCCCCTGGATATTCTGAATGAAGTACTCACCAATCAACCATCCGGCCGTTTATATAAAGCTTTGGTGGAAACACAAAAAGCTTCCTCAGAATATGGATATTCATTTGCATTGAAAGATCCCGGCATCAACTATTTTTCTGCAGATGTATTAAAAGAAAAATCCCTGGATGATGCAAAGAATACAATGATGAATGTTTTGGACAGCATTAGCATAAAACCGGTTACGTCAGAAGAAGTAGAAAGAGCAAGGGCTACACTCCTGAAAAACTTTGAAGAATTTTACCGCAACTCAGAAAGGATAGGCTTACAAATGAGTGAATTCATGGCGCAAGGCGATTGGCGTACTGCATTCATTTACCGTGATAATGTAAAAAAAGCTACGGTGGCTGATGTAAACCGGGTAGCAAAAACGTACTTTAAAAATTCCAACAGAACAGTAGGAGTATTTATTCCGGATAAAACCCCTGACCGTGCCACTATTCCACCTCCGCCTGATGTTGCGGGGATGGTGAAAGATTATAAAGGTCAGAAAGCATTAGCTGCTGCAGAGGCCTTTGATGCCACTCCTTCCAATATTAATAAACGCACTAAAACCGGAACTATACCCGGTGGGGCTAAATATGCAGTGCTCACCAAAACTACCCGAGGCAACACCGTTCACGTGCAGATTGGTTTACGTATAGGTAATGAAAACAGCCTGCAAAATAAAGCTATTATATCACAGCTCACTGCGCAAATGTTACGACGTGGCACACAAAGCAAAACATTTCAGCAATTAAACGATTCGCTGGATAAGCTGCAATCACATGTTTATTTTTATAGCTATGTCCAAACAATAAATGCAGATATTGAAAGCACAAAAGGTAACCTTTCAAAAGTTTTACAATTAGTGAACGAAATGCTTCATCAGCCTTCATTTCCCCAAAATGAATTTAATACATTGAAGCAGGAACAATTAGCAAATATTGATCAGCAAAAAAGCGATCCGCAAGCCATTGCATTTAATGTAAGCAATCGTTTGATGAGCCCATATCCTAAAGGACATATTAATTATACACCGACATTTGATGAACAGACGGAAGCAGTTAAAAGTGTTCAATTAGAGGATATAAAAAGCTTTTATAAGGATTTCTACAACAGTTCGGGTGCAACCGTTTCTGTAGTGGGTGATTGTAATGAAGCTGCTGCTATAAAACAACTTACTAACATGCTGCAAAATTGGACCAGCACACAGTCTTACACACGTATGCAACGAAAATATTTTAATGTGACCGGCACTGAACAAAAAATAAATACGCCTGATAAAAAGAATGCAGTGTTTGTAGCAGGCCTCAATCTGCCCATTAATGATGAAAATGCAGATTATGCATCATTAGTTATGGGTGATTATATTTGGGGTGGTGGTTTTATAAATTCGAGATTAGCAACACGTCTGCGACAGAAGGAAGGTATCAGTTATGGTGTTGGTTCCTACTTATATGCAAACACAATAGATACCACCGGGTTCTTTGGTTCGTATGCAATATACAATCCTGAAAATTCAGACAAGCTTGATAAAGCATACAAAGAAGAAATAAATAAATTATTAAAAGAAGGTGTTACAGCCGATGAATTAAAAGCTGCAAAAGGCGGCTATCTGCAAAGCCAGGAGGTTCAGCGTTCGGATGATAATAATCTGGCCCGACAGTTAAATAGTAATCTCTTTTTCAACCGTACGATGAGTTGGAATGCCAACCAGGAGAAGCAAATAGCAGCATTAACTGTTGATAAGGTTAATGCAGCTTTTCGTAAATACATTAAACCGGAAAATATAACTTATGTAAAAGCAGGTGATTTCAAGACGTCGAAGTGATTGTAGGTGGTTGGAAAAAAAATGAAATGGCAATACTATTCATCACACAGGTCTGACGAAAGACTCTCTTCTTCTTTTAGGGCAATGTGATTTAGTTAAGCGCCATAGGAGCTAACTGTTTATAGAATGCAGGGATAAAAAGTTTAAAAAGCTCCGTAGGTGTTTCCTGTTATCATTTAGGCGACTCCTACGGAGTCTAAATCACATTTCTGCCATTATTTCTATAAACACGAGGCTCTGAGCCAAAACCTTAACCAACTCTCTTCTTCTTTTAGAGCAATATCATTTAGTTGAGCTCCAATAGGAGCTACCTGTTATAGAATGCACGGATAAAATGTTTAAAAGCTCCGCAGGTGCTTCCTCTTTTATCATTTAGGCGACTCCTACGGAGTTTAATTCAATATTTCCTGGATTTCTTCAATTAACAGGAGGCTCTTCCAGAGCCAAAACCTTAACCAACTCTCTCCTTCCTTCCAGGCAATGCCATTTAGTTAAGCCCCAATAGGAGCTACCTGTTTATAGTATGAAAAAAATTAAAAAATTTGATTTAGCTCCGTAGGTGCTTCCTATCTTGGAATTAGGTGACTTCTACGGAGTCTAATTAAGGCAATATCATTTAAGCTCCAATAGGAGCTACGTGTTTGTAGAATGTAAAATTAATAAAGTTGGGTTTGATAAAGCTTCGAAGGTGCTTTGTGTTTATCAATTATCTACTCCTACGGAGAGTAAATTAATATTTCTGCCCATTATTTCTACAAAAAGAGGCTCTTCCAGAGCCAAAAACCATAACTTGTTTCTCCCTCTACGGTCAATAATACTATCACCTAATGATTATGTTTTTCTTGCTCCTTAGCGGCAAAATATTGGTAGAATTTTATTAACAAATCATTATAAGCGTACCGTAGTTACGCAACCTTAATATTCGGCACCTACGGTGCTATTAAATTATTTTAAAATGTCTTTATTCTACCAATATTAAACCTCTACGAGGCTGTAAAAAACTTAACCACTCTCTTCTCCCTTCAGGGCCGGGGCGTCCTCTACTTCACCTTCATCTTTATCTCATTCAATTTCATCAATGCCTCTACAGGAGTAAGCCTGTTAATATCAATATTATCCAGCATCTTTCTTATTTCATCAAAGGTTTCACTATGTGCATCAAAAATGCTTAATTGAAGTTTTGGCGCAGAAAGCTTTTTCACATTTTCAGACAAATCTTTTGAAGCGGGAGAACCTGTATTGTCATCCACATGTTTGCTTTCCAATTGTTGCAGCACTTCATTTGCCCTTTCGATTAGTTTTGGAGGCATTCCTGCCATTTTCGCTACATGTATGCCAAAGCTATGTGTACTTCCTCCGGGAGCTAATTTTCGCAGAAAGATTATTTTATTTCCTACTTCTTTATTGGTTATATGATAATTTTTTACACGGAGAAATTTGTTTTCCAATTCATTCAATTCATGATAATGTGTAGCGAATAAAGTCTTTGGAGCATGAGGAGAAGAGTGAAGAAATTCAACAATACTCCAGGCAATACTGATGCCGTCATACGTACTGGTTCCACGCCCGATTTCATCGAGCAATATCAGGCTTCTTGGTGTAAGGTTGTTAATAATGCTTGCCGTCTCATTCATCTCCACCATAAACGTACTTTCGCCACCGCTCAAATTATCACTTGCGCCAACACGGGTAAAAATCTTATCAGTCAAAGGAATGCTTGCTGCACTCGCCGGAACAAAACTGCCCATGTGCGCCATCAAAGTAATCAGCGCCGTCTGCCGGAGCAACGCACTTTTACCGCTCATATTTGGTCCGGTCAAAATGATTATCTGCTGATTCGAAGGGTCTAAAGAAATAGTATTGGAAACATAATTTTCTCCTGCAGGCAAATTTCTTTCAATCACAGGGTGACGGCTGTCTTTTATCTCAAACTCAAGACCGTCGTGCAGCAAAGGTTTTTTGTAATTATACTGCAATGCATTTTGAGCAAAGCAGCAGATGCAATCGAGTGTTGCAAGCACATTCCCATTTACCTGCATAGGTGCAATATAATCCTGCAGTTCCAATAAAAGCTTGTCATACAATTCCTGCTCAATAGCAAGAATTTTATCTTCGGCACCAACTATTTTTTCTTCGTATGTTTTTAGTTCCTGGGTTATATACCGTTCACAATTTGCAAGCGTCTGTTTCCGCATCCAGGTTTCGGGAACTTTGTTTTTATGCATATTGGTTACTTCGAGATAATAACCAAAAACGTTATTAAAACCTACTTTTAAAGATGAGATACCTGTTGCCTCACATTCCTTTTGCTGCAACTGCAGCAGGTAATCTTTACCTGAACTTGCAATGTTCCTTAGCTCATCTAACTCTGCATGAACGCCCGCTTTCATCACGCCGCCTTTGGCAACCTGCACCGGCGGATTTTCAACCACATCTTTTAAAATTTTCTCAAGAATATAATGACACGGATTAAGTGAATCCGCCAGTCTTTTTAAATAATCATTTGCAGCATGCAGGCATGAACTTCTGATAGCTTCCACTTGCTGCAGTCCGCGTGCAACCTGTAACACTTCCCTCGGATTTATCTTTTTAAGCGGTATTTTACTAACCAGTCTTTCTATATCGCCCGCCTGCTTTATGTGTTGCGTAAGCTTTACCCGCAAGTCAACATCTTTAATTAAAAATTCAATTAAATCCAGTCTTTCATTTATTTTGGAAATGTCTTTCAAAGGCAATACAATCCACCTTTTCAGCAGCCTTGCGCCCATCGGGCTCACCGTGTTATCAAGAACCTTTAACAACGTCTGCCCGTTCTCAACGCCGCTTCCTAACAATTCAAGATTACGGATGGTAAAGCGGTCCATCCATAAATAATCTTCTTTTTCCAGCCTTTGAATAGAAGTGATATGCTGCAGGTTAGGATGCTCCGTATCTTTTAAATAATGAAATATGGCGCCCGCAGCTACAATAGCCAATGGCATTGCTTCCACACCAAAGCCTTTAAGTGAATGGGTTTGAAAGTGCTTCATCAGGCTTTCTGTGGCATACGCTTCATCAAAAATCCAGCTATCGAGCGTGTAGGTATAAAACTTGCTTCCAAAGGTTTCTTTAAAATGCTTTTGAAAACTTCTCTGGAAAATGACCTCTGCCGGTTTCAGGCTCTGCAGCAGTTTGTCAATATATTCGGTATCGCCTTCACTTGCAAACAGTTCACCTGTAGAAATATCGAGCAAAGCAATACCGGCTTTACCATCAGTGAAATGAATAGCTGCCAAAAAATTATTGCTGTTATGCTCCAGTAATTTATCACCTGTAGCAATGCCCGGAGTAACCATTTCAGTCACGCCGCGCTTCACAATTCCCTTTATCTGTTTCGGGTCTTCGAGCTGGTTACAGATGGCGACACGATAACCGGCTTTCACCAATTTATGCAAATAGGTATCTAAAGCATGATGCGGAAAACCAGCCAGTTCACTGCTGAAAGCCGCTCCATTGTTTCTTTTGGTCAGCGTAATGCCCAAAACCTTGCTTGTTATAATCGCATCTTCCCCGAATGTCTCATAAAAATCACCCACGCGAAACAACAAAATAGCATCAGGATATTTTTGTTTAATAGCCTTATGCTGCTGCATCAGCGGAGTATCGGCACTGCTCTTGCTCATTGCAACAAAAATACTGGCTTTGCAGCTAAAGACCAGTCAGTCCCGAAGCAATGTGAATAACTGGTGATGAAGAAAAGGAGCGGAGTAGAGAAAGCTTTTGTGCTGCCAATAAAAATTTAATAAGGATTATGTATACAAAGAATAAAAAAAGTCAGTGAAGCTTTTTTTGAGCCGGGCTAAATGCTGTTATTAAGTTTTTGTTGCATCATTCTTGTACTTTTTGTTCATGATTCGTAAAAAGCAATATTTTATTATGTTTTTGTCCAAGGGAAATATATCGAAGTTAAATTTACGGATTGGTTTGGGTCACGAATATTAGGCAGAGAGAAAAGTAAGGTTTTGATTTTTAATTAAAAATCGTTTAAATTAGTGACGGAAATGAAAGAGTTTGGGCATAAGCTGCATACCCTATAAGTTTGGAAATTTCTCACCTATATTTGTAAATAACTTTATAAATGGAAGAAATCAATTTAAGGCATCAAATCGTAGTTTTTGGAAACTATGATGATATAACGCCTAATATGGACACCATAAAGTATTTTATTGATGTATTTGCTAACAAAAATTTAATTCCAAGCCAATTTAAAGAAATAAGTCTTAACCTTACAGGAAACACAGTAAATAACAGTGATACATCAAGGCTAAGTTTAACTTCAACCAATGGAATGTGGAATATTAGGTTCAATGTTGATAGAATCGATTTTGTTTTAACAAATTCTAATATAGGTAAGATAGATATGCCCGATGCGGAATCATTTTTAACGGAAGTTGATGACATTCTTACTAAAGTTTCTAAGAAATTTCCAAAAACACATAAAAGAGTAGGTCTGGTAAGCCAATATTTGTTTAAGGATATTGATAGCAGTAATTCATCTAAAAAAGCAAATAAAACTATAACCTTCTTTAATGACAAACCTATAATCGAATGGTCGAATAAGACGGCGACAAGAATAACAATACAAATTCCAGAAGCAGAAGTTATCAATATTTCAAATGAATTGAGGTGGGTAAAGACAAATATTAAAATTGAAGATAAAAGCGCTCTATTTGATGGACTATTATTAAATATAGATATTAATACAATTAATGAAAACCAAAATTATCGTTTTAATAACGACAACCTGAAATTGCTTCTAAAGGAAATTTCGCAAATTGGGGAAGTTCTGAAGAAGGAAAACATTGAAACTCTAAACAAATAAAATGGAGACGATAGAAATTTTTGATAATGGAATGACTTTAAATACTAATTCTTCAAACGAGTTAGACAATTATGCTATAAAGGAATTTGAAGAATTAAAATTTGACTTTGATGAATTACTGATTTCAGTTGATGAAAATTCAACAAATTTTAAATTAGACGAAAATTTAATTAATCAAAAACGAATTGATTACTTAGAACAAAAAGTTACACCATTCCTTATTTCATTGATAAAGAATGAAGACTTTGAATTTGGAAAAAAAAGCGAGAGTGTTAAACTAATCGAAGAACAGCTCCGATTTAATTCTGTAGCAACTCAAAATTGGTTCAACAGGCTCTACATAAAATTTTTCGCCAGTGATGAGAAAATCTTAATCGGACTATTAAGAATTGTAGAATATTTAAATGAACAATCATTACATCCAACAGGTGAAATAATGGCAATTGCAGCATTATCTCATAAAAATAATGAAGTGAAAGAATTAGGTGTTCGCATTTTTGAAAATTGGTGTTCTTTAAACAGTTATGAAATTTTAAAGAGTATTAAGATTGAAACTTTATGGTTACAAGAATATATTAATCAAGTTATTAAAGACATAGAAGCAGAATTATGCCTTTATTAGTAAGACGGATAAATAGAGCAAAATGGGAACAAATTGTCGATACAAGAATTGATAAAGATGTTTCGGCAGATGCTATTACCAATTGTTTAAAAACATTTAATAATGACTTATCCGTTTGGCATATAGAATCTGATGCGGATTTGGAAAAGGCAATTTTAGCCTTAATTACAGGAAGTAGCCAAACAAAATTAAGCACTCTTCATATTGTAATTATCAATGAAGCTATAGCTTTAAACAAGGGATTAAGTTTAGTTAATACTAAAGGGGATACCGTCGTCAAAGAATTAATAAATACACATAGAGACTTAAACAATCTTACATACTCAAAGTTAGGAATTGTTAAAGATTTAATTGTCGATAGCATTAAAGATAATAGGACTACATTTTTTACAAAAAAGCAACTAAAAGAATTAATTACTAAAGCACTCGAGGACGGCAGGGTCGACAAACTTGAGCTACACCAGGACTTAGTAGCTTCAGAAAAACTATAAGTCTGCTACCTGCTCGTTTAAGTTTCCCCCCTCCTTGTTTAAGTGTTCCCCAAGACACTTAAACGCTAATAGAAAACACAGGACTGCGTCCGGTAAAATTTAAACCAGCTCCAGGTTTATTTTGGCCTTTCATTGTTGTACAATAATCTATTGCGCTGCTATATTTATAATGCCATGGCGCATAAACAACCTGCCCTTACATGATTTTCATGAAGACTCAGTCTTAACTGCAAAACACCACGACAATTTTCAGTAAGTTTGAAAAATGAAGTTTTACGTCGACACATCGGTTTGGGGTGGACATGAAGATGAAGAATTTGAAGAATGGACAATTCCTTTTTTTGAGCAAGCAAGACAAGGAAGATTTACAATAGTGCTTTCTAATGTAACTTTACGGGAATTAGAGTCGGCTCCTTCGCGGGTTAAGCAGCTAACTGAAACTATTCCCGACCCTTATTTAGAACTGGTTTCCTTAACAGAAGAACACAACATTCTTGCTCAACATTATATTGAGGAAGGTGCTTTGACTCCTAAATTTGAATCTGATGCTTAACACATTGCTATTGCAACAATTTTGAAAGTGGAAAGCCTGGTAAGCTGGAACTTTAAGCACATGGTAAACTTTTTCCGCATCAAACAATATAACTCAATAAACTTAAATTTGGATATGCAACAATTGACATCAGGACACCTAAAGAAGTAACATATGGAGACGAAAACTAAAAAAGATTTTAAAGCGGTTGACTTTATGCGTAAAGTGAGAGAAGAAATGAGCACCCTTTATAATACTGATAAGAAACGCTATTTTGAAGAAATAAAAAAAGCAATGGCGGACTTCAAAGCTAAGCGACAAAATACTCCACCAACTCGTTTAAGTGTTCCGCAGGACACTTAAATGTAATAGAAAACCCAGGACTGCGTCCGGTAAAATGTAAACCAGGCCCAGGTTTATTTTACCTTTCATAGTTGTACAATAATCTATTGCGCTGCTGTATTTTATAATGCACAACTGCTGTAAAACTTATAAACTTAAAAAGCTGTAAATTTACAATTCTGAATTAAACCGAAATGGATAAGACATATACAGATTTTGATGAGCTTAAAAAACTTTACCCGGACGAGTGGATACTTTTAGGCGACCCTACAATGAAAAACACATCAGTTTTGGGCGGAGTTGTTTTGTATCATAGCAAAGACAAAAAGGAAGTTTGTTATATTGGCAGAGATAAAACTACTGATTTTTCAACTGTTACAATTGCATTTGCAGGCGACTTGAAACAACATCGCAAAATCGGAGTATTGAGAAGAATATGAAAGTTTTCAACTTCGACCTTTTAACAGACGAAGATGTCATTATCGTAAATGCATCAATTGAAGGAAAGTACAAATTCAGACTTGCACTTGACACTGCAGCCACACATACCACTATTGATAGTAACGTTCTTTATTTTTCTGGCTACGAATTGAAAAACGGTAAAGGGGAACAGGAAGTTGAAACTTTAAACGGAATTATTGTTGTTGAAACCTATGATATTGAACAATTAGAATGTTTAGGAATTATTAAGACTAACTTCAAAGTTCAGGTTTATGATTTTTTAGCTCACGGCATTACATCAGATTATGACGGTGTCATTGGACTAAACTTTTTAAGAGAACATAAATTCTGTATTGACATTATGAAAGGTGAAATAAGCGTTGACATAGAACCAGACACATGAAAATGCACTGCACATGACAGCTTTATTTGCACCTGCTCGTTTAAATTCCGCAGGACACTTAAATGTAATAGAAAACCCAGGACTGCGCCCGGTAAATTTAGACCAGCTCCAGGTTTATTTTGGCTTTCAAAGTTGTACAATAATCTATTGCGCTGCTATATTTATAATGCCTTGGTACATAAACAATACCTGCCCTTATAGGATTTTTATGAAGATATTTTTAAATTAGTGAGGTAAATTAAAGAGTTGTATGCAATAAAAAAGCAGAGTATTAAAACGTAATACTCTGCTTAGCTGTAACCAATAAATCAATTAACCTACAAGTCTTTAATTGTCTTCATAGGTAGAGACATCTTGCCTGAAGTAGGAAGCAGAATAAATTCATACCTTGCATAGAAGGCTTGAGATTTTTCATCAATTGGGTCAACAATTACTGCAATTGTTCCTAAGCTTTCTGATATTTTTAAACTTCTTGTTAGTGCATCCATTAATAGAATTTCCCCAAAACCGTTTCCTTTTACGGTATTATCGATAGCTAACCGCCCTAGTGAAATCGTTGAAATATCGTTATAACTTGGAGGTAATTTTCTTTGAAGTGATTCTGGGAAATCATCTCTCTTAACTGAATTTGCAGAAAGGGTATAATACCCTTTAACAATGTTTTTATCATCAACGAGTACAAAGCAAGCGGACAAGTCTCGGTTGACATCCTGTTTAGCCTGTTTTTTGATGTAATCGTCTAAAAGACTATGTCCACAATCAAATCCACTTTTATCATATTTTTTTTCTAGAGCCTGTATTAGTAATTCCATTTGCTTCAATAAATTTATTATAATTTAATTGAGCTTTTTTAAGCCTGGCATTTGGAGCAGGAGGATTCAAAATTGCTGTTAAAAAAACTTTCTTATCCTCTATACTTTTCAGAATTTGATTATTCTCAATAATAATCTTGTTAGCTTCTTTATTAATACAAAAAACAATAAATTCAGTTAAACTTTTAAACCCGCTCAAGTCGGATGCAAACTTAATTAACTCTTTTTGTTCTTTGCTAATTCGAACATCTATTCTACTGTTAATTAAAGTACCCATATGTTTTGTTGTATTTGTCGTGTTGTGTTTGACTTGTTGTGTTTGACTTGTTGTGTTTGTCGTGTTTTATGTTTGACTTGTTGTTTTGTCGTGTTATGTTTGTCGTGTTATGTTTGACTTGTTGTGTTTGTCGCGTTATGTTTAACTTGTTTAATGTTTTAAGTTAAGTTTCATAATGTTGTAATAAAACTCAGCTCGACGAACGAATTAGCAGGACAAATGTACGTATCATTTCCGTACAGAAAAATATATTTTCACACCGACTTTACTGCACCTGCTCGTTTAAGTGTTCCGCAGGACACTTAAACGTAATAGAAAACCCAGGACTGGGTCCGGTAAAATTTAAACAATTCCAAATCTATTTTGCCTTTCATAGTTGTACAATAATCTATTGCGCTGCTATATTTATAATGCCATGATTCATAAATAATACCTGCTCTTATAGGATTTTTATGAAGATAATTCAGTTTTTGTTTCAACGTTTCATAACCGTATAACTCTATAGGATGAAAACCCTGCTGCCAGAATTGAAAATACTTATTATTTTTTCCATTGCAAGTGTTCTTCACCTGTAAATAAATATACAATATTTTAAAAGCAATTGCTACAAGTAAAGATGAAAATTGTTTTTGCAATCAAAAAAGCAGCAAACGGATAGATGCAGGAAAGATGTAACTTTACTAAATACTAAGATAAATGCCGGAGTTATTTAGATTTTTTGGTATGAGGTTTTTCTTTTTCAGTAACGAACATTTGCCAATTTATATACATGTTAAAAATGCAGATGGAACAGCAAAATTTGAAATAAATCCATTAAAGATGATTGAGAATAATGGAATTAAAAGCAAAGACATACATTTAGCAGAAAGTATTATAGAGGAAAACGCGTATAACTCTATAGATGATTATCCTGCAGCCAAAATTGAAAATACTTATTATTGCTGTTTTTTTCACACGCTCTTTTAAATCCCGCCAGTTGGTCAGGACAGGCTATCCATAGCATCCATTCTCTTCTGCTTGCAAATGCATTTTGCCGTATGGCTTCTTCTATCTTGTAAATTCTTTTAAGTCACGCATTGTGCCTGCCAGTTGGAAATTGGCACTGCTGTGAGCAATGAGGTGAACATGATTACTCTCCCGATAGCTTTCAGGACCAGCCATTAATAATCAACCCTTTTTCCTGTTGACATAGCTCCGAAATTAAATAGTTTAATAATTTAAAGTATATTTGAGTGACTAATTTTAAATTTTAAAATATGGTCGCAATTGTTGGAACATATCAAAACGGCTATGTAAAACTTGACAAGGAATATTCATCAGATAATCCTGTAAAAGTTATTGTAACATTTTTGGAAGACGTACAAACTCAATCCGGAGAAGGGCTTTTGTATCAGACTTTTCATTTTCGAAAAGTCAGAAAAATTTAGAAAATTACAAAGGGTTCGTTTAGTCACGCAGTCATTGAAGAAAGAAGAACCGAACAATGAAGATATTTTTAGACACTTCATCTTTATTCAAACTTTATCACAAAGAAGCTGATACAGCAGAACTTGAACTCATATTTTCGACCGTAAAGATTACAGACCAACACAAATGCCCAACCACTAACACACTTTATATATCTAATCAGGGTAACGATAATTCTATTGCCGTTACATTGCACAGTAACCGTAATATGCCTAAAGAAAACAACCTGAAAAGATTTATTGACGTACAGGAAGCAGACTACCAAATTGCATTATCAGAAGTTAAGAATGGCAGAAAACAAAGCCATTGGATGTGGTATATTTTTCCTCAAATACAAGGTTTAGGTTTTAGCGAGACTTCAAAGTTTTATGCTATAAAAGACATAAATGAAGCCGAAGAATTTTTAAAGCATCAGGTTTTAGGCAGCAGACTAATTAATATTTGCAACGAATTGCTTACACTTAAAAGTAATGATGCAAACAAAATATTTGGAAGCCCCGATGATGTAAAGTTAAAATCTTCTATGACATTATTTTCTTCATTACCTAACAGCAATCCTGTCTTTCAATTGGTTTTGGAAAAGTTTTTTAACGGAATAAAAGACAGTAAAACTTTGGGGATAATTGATAAGAAATGATAAAATATAAATCCGCACTAAAAGATTTATTTTAAAAAGCCTTAGCAGATAAACTAAATGCATACAAAGCGAATGATACAAAATACCGCTGCATAAAACTACAGGATAATGAAACTTTAAACACCTGGTTAAGTTTGATAGACAGCTAGCAACTGATGGATACAAATATGAGGAATACAGTAATTGCAAAAGAAGATCAAAACCAAAAGAATTTATAATAGAAATAATGTAAAAAGCTTTAAAAATGGAAAAAGAAGGAAAGGAATTAAAACAAAGAATAAGTGAAAGTGATTAATTAATTGTAACACTCACCTCTTTTCTTCAATCTACTTCAAATTCATTATTAAATCATGCTATATTTACTGCATTCGCTGATTAAGACACTTTTACGCCTTTAAGCGTTATTACCATAGTGAAACTACCGTTTTACAAGAATTACGGTTTCCTATGTACTATTAATTTTTTACTTCATGAAACATGTATTTTTTCTTAGTTTTTTTTGTTGTCTTATAGTATGCCTGGTTAAGGCAAGACCAGTTTACTTTAAAAGTATTTTTGTAAATAAAGAAAATAATAGGATCACATCTGAAAGACATAGAGATGACTCGGGTTTGAAAAAGAAAGAAACACGTTATAATAATCCCCGGGCTAAGTCTCATCCCCGTATTGCTATTGCCGGGCTGGGAATAGAATCGAGTACATTTTCTCCTGCACTTACAAATGAAGAGGCATTTCATGCAAAGTATGGTACTGATATTTTTTCCTCATATCCGTTTTTATCAGTTGATTCTCCGCTTCGTAACCAGGCAGAATGGATTCCTGCCTTAGTTGGTAAGTCACTGCCCGGAGGCGCAGTTACCTGGGAGGCCTATGAATCGCTTGTAAACAAAACCCTTGATGCACTAAAAAAGGGGAGTCCTTATGATGGTCTTTTTTTCGACATTCATGGCGCTATGAGTGTTGCAGGTTTTGATGATCCTGAAGGAGATTTTATAACAAGAATTCGAAAAGTAATAGGGAAAAAAACAATTATTTCAACTTCTATGGATTTACATGGAAACGTGTCATGGCGGCTGGCTAAAAATACCGATTTGATTACCTGTTACCGCATGGCGCCGCATGAAGATGCTATGGAAACGAAACAACGGGCCGTAAAAAATCTTCTTGACAGGATTGAAAGTGGAAAGGGAAAGCCCGCTTATAAAGCATGGATCCCAATACCTGTGTTATTACCCGGGGAAAAAACAAGTACGAGAATAGAGCCGGCAAAGAGTGTTTATAAAGCGGTTGCACCTGCTGCTGCACAAGAAGGTATTATTGATGCTGCTATATGGATAGGATATGCATGGGCTGATGAACCACGTAACCATGCTGTCGTTATGGTGACAGGAGATGATAAAGAGAAAGTAATACATACCGCAGAACAACTGGCTCAAAGTTTTTGGAATGCGAGGTCAGGTTATTCATTTGTAGCACCCACTGGCACTCTCAGTGAATGCCTTAATAAGGCGCTGGCAAGTAAAAATCATCCTTTTTTTATTAGTGACTCCGGCGATAATCCTACTGCCGGCGGAGCCGGTGACGTTACCTGGAGTTTAAAAGAAATACTTGCCCGGCCTAAGTTCAAACCTGAGAGCGGTCCTTCTCTTATTTACGCTTCTATTCCGGGGCCGGAACTTATTAAAAATGCTATAACAGCAGGTGTTGGTAAACATGTTGAAGGTTATGCAGGTGCAAAAGTTGATGCAAGATATGCTCCGCCTTTAAGGATTTCAGGAACTGTAGAGTCAATAGAATATGGGGATAAGGATGCTGAAGTTGAAGTGGTTGTCCGGGTTGGAAGCGTACACATTATCGTAACTCAAAAACGTAAGCCTTATCACAAAGAAGGTGACTTTACAGGTTAGGACTCAATCCCCGTAAAACAGATATTGTGATTGTAAAAATCGGTTATTTAGAGCCAGAACTTTTTGCAATGAAAGCAGACTGGTTGCTCGCGCTGACACCAGGCGGAGTGGATCAAAATCTTGAGCGCCTTCCTTATAAAAGAATTACGCGTCCGATGTTCCCTTTAGATAAAGAGTTCGGAAATCCGGATCTTTCTGCTAAGATAGTACCATCTTCTGATAGTTTTTAAAAAATTTAAACGCAGAGTGCGCAGAGAAAAATACACGCAGAGAAACACAGAGACAAACAATAGAAATAATGACAGAAAATGAAATTACAGAAGTAATAACTGGATGTGCCATTAAAGTACATAAATCATTTGAACCAGGAATGTTATGAGTTGGGAAAAACAATTCTGGAAATTGAAAGACAAAAACCTTTGCCTTTGATGTATGAAGAAGTGAAGTTAGATTGTGGTTACAGATTAGAATTTATGGCAAACAAAAAAATAATTATTGAAATTAAATCAATTGAGGCGTTAAATAGTATTCATCTTGCTCAAATACTAACATATTTGAGACTTTCAGGTTGTAAAGTAGTATTACTTATCAATTTTAATGTGCTGAAATTTTCGAGTGGTTTAAAAAGGGTCGTAAACAATTATTAACTCCGTGGTTCTCTGCGAAAATCCTCCGGGAACTCTGCGTTTAAAAAAAAAGAGTAGTAACAACTTATCAAACTATTAAAATGAAACAAATTATTTTCAAATCATATTTTGCATGCATTCTTATAATTGTAATGATTACCTCTTACACCGGTTGTGTTACCGCAAAAAATAATGCAGGCAGGCAGGAGTGGATGCAGCTTTTCAACGGAAAGGATATTAAAGACTGGGTTGTAAAAATACATCATCATGAGGTTGAAGAAGACCCGGCCAACACTTTTAGGGTTGAAGATGGAATAATAAAAGTACGGTATGATAAGTATGACTCATTCAATCAGCAATATGGGCATTTGTATTATAAACAACCTTTTTCATATTATCATTTAAAGTTTGAGTATCGTATTACAGGTGAATGGAGAAAGGATGCGCCTTCCTACACAATTAGAAACAGCGGAGTAATGATTCACTCACAAGATCCAAAAACAATCCTGAAGGAACAGGATTGGCCTATCTCGGTAGAATTTCAATTGCTTTCGGGTCTTGATGATGGAAAACTTCGTCCAACAGGCAATATGTGTTCGCCGGGAACGGATGTTGTGTATAAGGGAAAGATATATCCCGGCCACTGTATAGAGTCCAGTTCCAAAACATATCCTGTCGATGAATGGGTTAAGGGAGAAATAATTGTACTTGGAGACTCGCTTGTAACGCATATTATAAACGGAGATACAGTATTACAGTATTCGAAGCCTCAAATTGGCGGAGGCGTAGCTAACAATTATGATCCGGCAATAAAACAGGATGGAAAACTGCTGTCAGAAGGTTTTATTGCGCTTCAAAGCGAAGGGCAGCCCGTTGATTTTAGAAAAATAGAGATATTGAATCTTGAAGGATGTATGGACCCAAAGTCCAGGAATTATAAGTCTTATTTTATAAAGTCGAATCCATCAAAATGCAAATAGCATTTATATGCAACTGCAAGAAGTATTTCACAAACACAACAATGAATTTTGAAGAAAGCAATTGAAATCATCATAAAAAAATTAGCTTGTCATTCTGCCGTTGGTATTATTCACCAACATCATCCTGCTCCTTTATTTGAAGATAAAGAACATGCAATGGCTAAATAATCAACATTGATGGCACGACGTGACCGAGGAACCCTTATTTGTTAACTTCGGTGCTTCTTTGGTTGCAGTGCGGCGCCTTCAGTTGTTCGTTTCTCAATGTAAGTTTTTCAGGGAAAAGGGTCTTGTCCCGACGGCACAACTGGAAGGCTTAGATGTAGACCATACCCCTGCCTATGCACGGAGCAGAACAAGAATGCGCGGATGGGCAGTAGCACAAGCCCCATATTGGTAAAGACCGTTACCCTGGAAAGACTAAAGAAAAGGGGTTACAAACCCATGCTCGAACATCACCTAAAAATATCTCCACAACTTACTCCGCTTAATGTTGTGAGATGGCCTTTTTAATTCATGCAGATAACATTTTGGAGTGGTAAAAAAATAATAAAATCGTTTATAATTCTTAATTTGCTATTCTAAAAATGAAACAGGATGAATCCAAACAAAGCATTATGGGAAAAAGGTGACTTCACCCGAATCGCTGAAAGCATGCGGGAAAGCGGTGCGGCACTAGTCGCCAAACTGGGAATCACCAAAGGTCTTAACGTTCTTGATCTCGGTTGCGGCGATGGCACCACGGCAATACCTGAAGCAAAACTCGGAGCCAATGTTTTAGGTGTTGATATCGCAAGGAATCTCGTTGAAGCGGGAAACATACGGGCAAAAACTGAAGGGCTTACAAATTGTACTTTCCAGGAAGGTGATGCAACAGATTTGCATGAACTGAAGGATCAGACTTTTGATCTCGTCATAAGCATCTTTGGTGCAATGTTCGCACCAAAGCCATTTGATGTAGCCAGGGAAATGGTTCGTGTTACCCGTCCAGGTGGAAGAATAGTCATGGGGAATTGGATACCAGGAGATCCCACTCTGGTAGCACAAATACTAAAGATCAGCTCTGCATATACACCACCGCCGCCGGAGGGTTTTATTAGCCCTATGTTGTGGGGTGTAGAGAGCCATGTTATAGAACGTTTTGGTAACGCCGGGGTGGCAAAAGAAAATATATCATTCATAAAAGATACTTTTACATTTAACGCCTCTTTTACCCCATCAGAACTCGTCAATATGTTCAAAAACTACTATGGCCCCACCATGAATGCTTTTGAAGCAGCTGAAAAGAATGGTAAGGCTTTGGATTTGCAGCATGAATTAGAAGTTTTGTTTAATAGTCAAAACGAAAGCACCACAGATAATACCACTTCCATACCAGCCACTTTCTTAAGAGTGACTGTTACACGTTGAACATCTATTAAAAATGTGTCAAAAGAAACCATTTTCATCTAATAAATATGATCATGATGGTTATTCAGTTATTTAGCTTTATCGGGTAGGCTACATTACTTCAAGTCTATTGTCTTTGAGGGATCAAATAATACATGCTCATCATATTTCACGTATCCTAATTGATTTGTTAGCATTAGTGTTCCTCCGATGCGAAAATCAGAAGTATTGCTATGATGGTGTCCATAAATCCAATAATCAATGTCAGAGGGTTCAATAAAATCAAACAATTCTACGGCAAAAGCTTCATTGAGAATATCACTTTTATATTTTTCCGGATAATTTAAAAAGGTGGGAACGTGATGAGTAACTACTACAGTTTTACCAACATGATTTTTATCTTGTTCCCTCTTTAAGAACTGAATGCTTTCTTCATGCATTTGATTAAACTGAAACGAAGAAAATCTGTAGCCATTGTATTTAATTGCATGAAAATCGCTCATTCCTCTTTCAATCTGCCATTCATTTGCCGAACTTATTTTTGACCATAATGTAGTGAATATTATTTTCACATTTTCGTAATAAACAGACATGTTGTTTACCAAAAAAACATTCTTTCTGATGTTTTCATTTATCATCCCGCTTTTAGCAGCTGCATCAAAATAATAGTATTCGTGGTTGCCAGGTATCCAATAAGTAACCTGAAAATTGTCAGAAACATAGTTGAAGAAATCTTTGTGGTTGCCGATAGCAACAAAAGGAACAATATCACCTGCAAGCAATAAAATATCTCCCTTTGGCTGCAATGGGTTTGCCTCCAGGTGTATTTCCTGTTTTCAGGAAATTCCAGGTGCAGGTCTGAACAATATTAGAGTTTCATTTTAATGCTCCTGCGTGTAAATATTTTTTTTATCTTACCGAGGTTTGTGTTCTACTTGCTCGTCTAAATTTTGCATGCGAAGAACACTTGTAAAGGAAGGAAACAACAAAAGTTCAATGACGAATTTTTAGTCGAAACCGAATCTGAATAATGAGATGCTGCTGAAGCTATTACTTCCTGCCCCACTTGCGCAAAACGGCTTGTTGTGGCATTTCTTTGTCAGGCAAGTTTGATTTTACCTTCTCTAACTTGTTTCATAAACTCTTTTTTTTGAGCTAATGTCATTCCTTCCATTCTCTTTGCCAGTTTTTCTTTGATAGTACGAAAGAATGCAACAGTGTCAAATGTTTTTGTTTCTTTAGTTTTCATTTTTTAAAAATTCTAATGGTTAACGAATGTCAATTATCGGATAACCTAAACGAATATTTATTGAATGGAACATTTTGATTTTATCGAAATTTACTCCGATAATTATCGGGATGCTTAAAGTTCCAGCTTATTAAACAATCTAAGCGATTTACAGACGCTAATGCAATATGATATGCATCATTCTCACTTGATTTTCCTAATGCCTTTTCGCCAATGTACGTTTGAGCTAAATTATCAACTTCATCATCAATTTCTATAAACTACAAACAGTCAAACAAGATTTTAGGCTTGCCGGTCACGAACAAAGCTTGGCGAAGAACTGGAATTTGAAAATTGTCAGCCGGGAACCGAAGCTAAATTTATAATTAAAAGTTCATTGTATATTCTCTTGCCAAATTTATAACGTCGAGCCGATACTGAAGACGAATACCGAAACAAAAGATGACGTTGTGTTTCGTCTGCTAGTTTTTGCCTGGCTTTTTGTGTCCTGCCGTACTCCTTGTACACCCGGAATTGTATCAATTAATCATTGCTTTTATCATCACTTCTTTTTCTCAATAAAATTTTTCTCAAGGTTTGTGTCACCTTTTCCACTATAGACGGCTACCTTAGGATAAGGGAAAACAGGCCTGGACATTACAATTTTATTCTTTTCTTTTTTTGACAGGACTAATCGCTCCGGTGCTTTATCATTTTCTACCCAATCCCGTATCAACTTAAGCCGGTCAATATCGTCAGGCCCTGGTCCGCCCGAGCAGTGCAAAACACCTGGTAACAAGAATAGGCGAATGTAGGATTGAATGTTTTTATCTTTTTGCTCAGCTTCCTCGTAATGTTTGATTGTTTCGAAAGCAGAAAGCGCGGGATCATTCCATCCATGATACATAATCATTTTCCCTTTTCTTTTTTTGAATTCGGTGTAGTCCGTTTGAGTAGCATCGAGGTAGGCCGAGGCATAACGGGTGTCGTCAAAAAAAGTCGAGAAATCATATTTACTATAGTCCCACTCCGGATTATTAAAAACCAGGTATTTAAACATGTCCACACCAAACATGTAGTGTAAGCTTGGCGTAGTGACATTGGGATTAGTTCCAGCAATCCAGGCATCCCAACTGCCTTCTTCGTTTTCTGCTCCGTAAGGAAAACCAGGATAAATAGTGTCTTGTTTATTAGTGAGAGCCGCATAGACTGCTTTAATCGCAGTTAACTGCTGCGAGGTAAAACAACCGGCATTTGCCTGCTCATCCGGACAAACCGGTAGGGCAGAAAAATCAAATTTGCAATCCCTCGGATCATTTAAGATATGATCGGTGATCCCATCAAGAGCATCACATTGTTTCAGGATTTGCTCTTGAAGTAACCGCAAATTATCCTTTGTAATTATGTGTTTAGTTAGTTCCTTGCGATTCGGGTAATTTTTCTGGCTGTTCTGTATAAACTCGCACCGAAGGCAGGCCAACTTATGGCCGGCGCTCCTGCAACGATCCCATCGAAATCTTGCGGATACTGCTGTGCTTCTACCATGGCCTGGCCACCGCCTCTCGAACAGCCCATAAAATAAGAATAAGCAGGATCTGCGCAATAATATGTACGGATAACAAATTTGGATATAGCGGCGGTAAGGTGAATGGCTAACCTGCCAAAGTTAATTTGCCGTTCCATGTTGTTGAGAGCCCAATCAGCTTCTAATCCAGAGCCTTGGTGTCCGGCATCAGTACCGACAGTAGCATATCCCGAATTCACAGTAGAGCGGAAATCATTTTGAATACTTCCAACAAAACCTCCTCCACCTGACATCAGGAATCTCTTATTCCACTGACGGGGCAAAAGCAATTCAAAATTTATTTCTTTACTTATTTTTCCTATCACGCGACAGAAGGGTACCGTAATTACCTGTCCTTCAATGCTATCATTTTTTAATGATTTCGCTTCCAGGATCATTACATCGGGCAGTCGTAAATCCTTAAGTTGTTCGCAGGGAATACATTGTTTAGAATTGGAATTGACTTGTGCCAATAAAATCAACGGTATGAAGCCAGGCAACAGTGCAAAAAAGATAGTGAATTTTTTCATTTTGCGATAATTTTTAATACAACTTTTATCTTCCGATTTGATTACTATAATTTAGAATCCGAAGGGTCGGCTATTTTGTGTTTTTACTATTTTCTTTCATGTTTATTGCCGGTGTGCCCATCTCTTTAGTTTTAAAAGATCTTTGTTCGATGTCGATTAATCTAAGTCTTCCAAAGAGTCGATCACTTATCCACATAGAACCTTAATTAATACAGTGTCCACCAGTAGTTAACTTTTTTGGTCATACCAGGCTACTCTTTGCTTTCCGTCACTCCTAAAAATAGCTATTGAGAATAAATACTCTTCGTTTCGATTTAAAGAATGTTGTGAGGTAAAAGCAGAATGTAATATACTTTTAATATGTTTGATTTAAAAGACAACAAGGGAAAATATTTTTAGCCCTTAAGCAAAAGAGAGTGCGCCCTACATTTGATTCCAATTATTCAAATGTTACTTTACACATGACCAAACTTCATAAATGCTGTCACCTTTTGAACTCGGGCGGTCTGGCGGACATCTCTGTTTTCGTCACCCCGGAATCAACAGGCACTATTCCCCCACTTCCTTTAAGGTTTCTTGTACCAGTTGTTCACTTAAGCGAAAGTCCGTTTGTTTTATATTATCCGGCAATGGCCTAATCGCTGATATATAGCTACTCCGCTTGGCTTGTGCCAATACACCTAATGTTCCGGTAATAGTTAACCCTAATCGCTTTGCGAGTTTGCGTCCTCTTAGCTCATCAATAATCAAAAGGCAGTCCTCTTTTTCCAAGGCTAAATCAATAGAACTTGCTTCTCCTTTGTCAAGAGCGGCCTCAAGCAACAATTGGCTCTTTATGTCGGTGGGATCTTGTATGCCTATCCAATCCGGCAGCTCTCTGCCAAATTCGTCTGCGACTATTTGAGTGGTAAGTACCCGGCCAAAGAGTTTTTGCAGTAGATATAGTTCCGCGATTTTATCCGGAAGAATAAGACAACTAGTGTCGGATACGATAGTTGCCGGCATTTTTTATATCATTTGCTATTTCGCTGGGGTCATAATTAAAGATGGGCACGTTATACTTGCCCAAAAGTTCCATAAACGTTTTTTTGCTGTAACCGGCAAGTTCAGCAGCTTGACCAAGTGAAAGTTTGCCTTGCTCATAGAGTTTCGCAGCCAATAACATCGCTGCTTCCCGTCTGTCAAGGTCTAAAGTGTCAGGTATATTTAATGTCAGTGTTTTCATTTCTGAAAAATACTTAAAATGCAGGGATTAACTGCTAAACATTTTCCTCTAACGCCATACTTTCCGTCAATCCAAAAAATTGCTATTAAAAATCGATAATCTTCTTTTCGCTTTTTTAAAATTGTTGTAACGTAAAGCGTGATGTATTATACTTTTAATATGTTTAACCTAAAGACAACAAGCGAAAATATTTTTAGCCCTTGAGCAAAAGAGAGTGGGCCTGCATTGGATTACAATTACTATAATGTTACTTTACACGACCATACTTGTCGTCCCTCATCGTACAAATATCCTATTCTGCATCACTATGCCACTGTATAGCAAAATATCCGTTTTGTTCTTTTCCTGTGTTTTTAATAGCATGTGGTACTTTTGCATTCACAAATATTATATCTCCCGGTATTGCTTTGTGAAACGTTTCTCCTATTTGCATTTCCCCGGTTCCTTTTATCATCAAAAGGATTTCTTCGGCCCTGTGAGTATGGGCTGCGTGACTTGCAAACCCAGGATTTAAACCTGTTGCATGTACATCAAACCTTTTAAACATAGATGAAGGGCGATCAAAAATAGGTCTTGATTCTCCTTTGTCGGTTTTTTTTACTTCAAATTCATTCCAGTCTTTTATGAACGATCCTCCACCTTGCTTACCCCTTTCGATATTTACTCCATCTTTCGATTTAAAGCTGATTATATAATATGTTACCGGGTTGGCTGATGCATTTTGAAACGTTTGCTTATCACCCGCTGCAATCAGAGCCAAACCTCCTGGTCCCAATATTTTATTGGAGTCTCCGATTGTCACTTTAAGTTTACCTTCTTTAACAATAACAAGTTCTTCAACATTATCATAAGCAATTGGTGAATGATTTATTTGACCTGCACCAAGTGTGGAAGTATGTATTTCCAATTTTGCAAGGTCATGTGTACTTCCATCCAACATATTCTTGCGTTCCCGTCCTTCTGATTTTTGTGCTTGTAAATTACTCCAATTGTAAACGTTAGATGGCAAAGTATCAGTTTGAGCCAATAAGCGGGAGGCTACCAAAATCATTAGGGTCAGTAATGTTGTTTTCATTGATTTTTTTATTTTAATTTTTAATTGACTTTTGTTACAAACTTTCGTTGCCTTATTGATGGCAGGATTGCTGTAACATTAATAAACAATTTTACTAAAAGGTACTCCAATACTAAAGCCAACAGAGGTTTTATCACTTAGCTTTATTTCGGGTTGCACTTTACTGTTGATGTCAAAAAAACGTACCTGGAATTCAAAA
>JAABUS010001311.1_pt1 | contig 55196 bp, 54 predicted proteins | sample 5560161 | NCBI WGS metagenome assembly JAABUS01 (sample SAMN10711885, study PRJNA513376) | rock metagenome | isolation source: Antarctica rocks | place: Antarctica: Victoria Land, Trio Nunatak nord | collected 2016-01-04 | reverse complement strand
GAAGAAGACATTTCGAGTCGTATCGCTTGAGCTATTCAGAAGAAATATCAATCTAAGATCAAGTATCGAAATTCTTCGTCTCGTCGTATCTCTATCGAGAGATCAGCTCATCAAGTCGAACGCTCTTCTATACATCTCGACGTAGTCGAGTTGAAAGCTCGTAGCTTTGATCGTGCTGCACGTCTCAAGAGATTCGAACTCTTTAGTCTCATTCTCGATCAGATAGATGCTTTTCTGAGCTGTGTCTCTTTCAATTGTTTCTCAATTTCGCACTTCTTTGTCGATCTTCGTCTGAACTCAGAAATTCGATTTTCACATGTGAGCATCAAGCTTCGAATCTATGATCGAGATCAACGTCTAGCTCTGTATCAAATGAAGAAGAAACTTCATTTGTTCACGATCATCATCGCAGAAGAACTTGAAGCTTATCGACAAAGTAAGAATGTCGATCTCGTCACGCTCTTGCTCAATCATTATTCAAAGCATTTACACGTCTTCTTCAAGAAAGAGATCGATATCTTGCTTAAGCATGAGACTCATGATCATGTCATTCATCTTAAGAAAGATGCTCAAGCCTCAGCCTTCGCCTTGTATGATATGAGTCATAACGAAGCTCAAGAACTTCGTCGATATCTAGATGAGAATCTTGATAAAGAGTTCATTCGAGTCAGTCGCTCTGAAGCGATCGTTCTCGTTCTCTTTGTGAAGAAAGCTGAAGAAGATCTTTGCTTCTGTGTAGATTATCGAGATCTTAATGCGATCATCGTTAAAAATCGCTATTCTCTGCCCTTAATCTTCGAAATCTTGAATCATCTTAGTCGAGCCAAGATCTTTATCAAGCTTGATATCATTGCTGCTTTTAACAGATTGCGTATTCGAGAGAAAGACGAATCTCTGATCGCGTTTCGTACTCGTTTCGAACTATTCGAGTATCTAGTTATGCTCTTCGACCTGTGTAATGAGTCTGCCTCATTTCAAAATTACATTAACGACACTCTTTGCAAGTATTTAGATGAATTCTGTACTGCATACCTCGATGATATTTTAATTTATAGCGATAATGAAGTCGAACACGAAATTCATGTCAATCGTGTTCTTCAGAAGCTAGCTCAAGCCGATCTACAGATAGACATCATCAAGTGCGCATTTCATGTTATCAAAGTCTCGTATCTAGATTTAATCATCATCATCAAAGAAGTCAAAATGAACTCAGCTAAAGTGAATATCATCGTTAATTGATCTACTCTTGTTAACGTGAAGAACGTTCAGAGCTTTCTCGATTTCGTCAACTTCTATAGAAGATTTATTTATGACTACAGTAAAATAGCTGTCTCGTTAACTCGACTCACTCGCAAGAATGTCACGTTCGAGTGATTCACTGATTGTCAAGCTGTCTTTGATACTCTGAAAAAAGCCTTCACGTCTGATGTTATTCTTCGTCACTACAACTCAGATCTTCAACTCGTAGTAGAAATCGATTCTTCAGACTATGTGTCTGAAGACATTTTATCACAGTACAACAAGAATGACGTACTTCATTTCGTCACGTACTTCTTCAAGAAACATAATTCTGTCGAGTGCAATTACGAGATCTATGACAAAGAACTCATGATCATTGTTCGCGTCTTCGAAGAGTGACGTCTCGAGCTTGAAGACTCATCAACTTCGATTGAGATGATCACGAATCACAAGAACCTCGAATATTTCATGTCAATGAAACAACTTAGTCGTCGTCAAGCTCGTTGAAGCGAGTTCTTGTTTCGATTCAACTATCGTATCATCTATCGCTCAGAAAAAGTCGAGAGCAAATCAGATGTCTTGACTCGTCGATCAGATGATCTTTCTAAGAAGAAAAATACTCAGAACTCTCGTCACTTACATCAGCATCAGATAGTGCTAAAATCTCATGTTTTAAACCTCAGAATTCAAGAAGACTTGCAGAATCTCGTCTTTGAGCTCAGAATCATTGATCTGCAATGTAGAATCATTGCTCTAGATTCTATTCAGTTACATCTAGTTTCGCTACAATCTTTGTCTTTCATCGCTCTAGTCTCAATGAATTTAGAATTCGAAGAACTTGAACTTGAAGTCGAAGATTCAGAATCTCAGTTAGATCAAGAGACTCTTAATTCAGAAGAAGATTCTGTCGATGTTCTCACTCAGACTCTATGAAATCAAGTTGAAGATAGTGATAAATTCGCTTCTCAGATTCTCGAAGCACTTCGCAAGAAAGTACGATATCACAGCAAAATCTCTCTTGCAGAATGTGAGAATCTAGACAACTTCTTATACTTTCGCAATAGAAAGTACGTTTCTAATTTCAATCGTCTTCGTCTACGAATCATTCAGCTAGCTCACGATAGCGTTGCAGATGAACACTCAGAAAGAGCTAAATGCTACGACCTAGTCAGTCGTGTCTATTGATGACTCAACATATACAAGTATGTTCAACGCTTTGTTCGAAACTGTCATGTATGCATTCGCTTCAAATCATCTCGTCAGAGAACTCAAGAGTGACTGCGTTTTCTTTCAGTATCTCAACGTCGATGACGTGATGTCTCTATGAACTATGTAGATTCACTTTCGCTCAGCATCTTCATGAGTGTAATCTATAGATATGTTCTTGTCTTTGTCGATTGTCTTATCAAGATGAGACATCTAGTTCTCACTGTGATCATGAAAGTGAAAGAAGTCACAAACGCATACTACGCTCATGTTTGAAAACATCACGAATTACTCGAGTTCTTTCTGTCAGATCGAGACACTCAGTTCATCTTCGATGTCTGAAATCACTTATGTCAGATGCTTAAGATCGATGCTAAGTTATTCACTGCATATCATTCTCAGACGAATGATCAAACGAAACGCTCTAACGTCATTATGAAACACTATCTTCGTGCGTTCGTTAACTACATGCAGAATGACTGAGCTAAATGAATTTCGAGTGCTGAATTTTCTGCTAATAACGCTTTCTCGACAATCATTCTAGCCTCGTCCTTTCTGACTAATTCAGATCAAAACTCTCGTCTAGAATTCAAATCTTCGAAACCTCTGTCTTCTGACATCTTCGCTCAGTCTCGAGCTAAGCTCATTGATGTCGAGAACTTCACTAAGAAAATGAAAGAACTCATCGAGCATCTTCGCGATGAAATGTTAATCGCTCAAGTCATTTATGAAGTCAATGTCAATCGTTCTCGCCGTTCTTGCCCTCGATACTTTGTCAACGATGAAGTCTGATTAAATGTCAAGAATCTTAACATCGCTCGTTCTACGATCAAGCTAGATGATCATCATGTCGATTCTTTTCGAGTTAAACGTGTATTTGAAAAGAATTCTCTGATTGTCGAGCTCGAACTTTCTGAATTCATGAAGGTTCATTCTGTCTTTCATGTCACTCTTCTGAGTCATGTGACTATCGACTCTCTGCTCGACCAGCGCCAAGAATCTCGCGAGCTCGTTGTCGCTGAAAATGACGAACGAGCTTGATATGTCAATCGTATTCTGAACTCTAAGCTCGATCGACGTTATAGCTCTTCGCTACTCAAGTATTATATTGATTGAAAAGATTATTTCCCTATCTGAGAATCTTTCAACCTCGTCGACAACTGTCAAACCGCTCTAGAGAAGTTTTATGTCGTCAACTCTGCCGTCGTTGAATCTCATGTTCAATCTTGCACGATTTCTCGTTGTCAGTGCAACAATCTCTAGTTCTTGTCTAGATCTCGTTTCGTCTTAGTTATCTAGTCTCGTTCTTGTTTCTCGTTTTCAGTATCTAGTTCTTGATCATTCAGCATGACAGTAAACTGCTTCAGTTTTCTTTTGTTCTTCGACATTCTCGTTATCGTTATCTCGCCTCGTTCTTCGATTGATCAGTCGCTTCGCAGAAGCTCAGCCTTTAAGAGAAGAGCTACTGTCATGATGCTAGGCTGAAAGCTCGATCGAGTCGCATGAGAGTCATGTGACTACATGCTTCTTTCGCGACTGCGCTAGCAGATCTAATTTCTCATGTAATATAGTCGCTTCAAGCTCATCTTGCTTTCTTTTCTTCTTGTCTTTCGTTCTGTACACTACTTGTATCTAGATCTGATTCTATCATAGCTATCATACATTATATTGATAGTTCTTCAAACCTAGTTTCTGACAGTTCTGCACTGCATCTTTGTAAATGTTCAATGTGAGAATTTTTATTGCTTTAGAAGAGTCAGATTCATCGACATTGAATAATGTTTATGACATGCTTGTGTCAGAATTACTTTTATCATTGTCAACTTTCTTTGTGACAAATCAAATCATCATAGCTTGCAAGATTTTAAATGCACATTCTTTCAGTTGTTGATCTTTGCTGTCTTTTTTTCTCTTTAAGATGATTACATGCAAAAATGTTTAAACTGCTGACTTAAACATGCTTGATGTAAAGACTTTTTGAGTAATCTGAATATTTGCATGAACTTCATGCTCATCTGATGTATGTGACGTGATCTTAAAATTGAGTGCATTCAAGTTGATTGCAATAATCTTCAATGCATCAATTGATTCAGATAAAACATTAATCATGAAAGTGTCAGATTTTAAAACGTTAGTTGAAATGTTATTCTTTGATGATCTTCTCACAGATCTTTACTTTGAAAGAACATTGAATGTTTGCTTACGAAGTTACAAGTTTATGTTTTCATTCTTTTCATCTTCAACGAACTTGACAGCGTGACTTTTAATGACTCGATCAAGATCTGAGACTCAGAAATAATATTGCTTGTTGATATTTTTCACATATTTCATAAAAATGTCAAGTCTGTCTCTGTTCATGAATTTGTCTCATCTGTCTTCAACTGACAATGACTTAAGATCAACGTATGAGTAACATTTGCATTCTCATACTCGTACATGATCAATTAAAAGCTTGATCTTGATGAATGTCTTCTTCAAAATCATGAGAACTTTATTGATTAAGAATTTCATGATGATTCAATTTTGCAAATAGACATTTATCTTTGCAACTTCTGTTCAGAACTTAATGAAAAGTTCAGCATTCTTGATCATGACTTGCATCAAGTTTTTTATGATGTGTATAATTCTTTCAACTACTTTATTTTAAATCAACATGTGTGAGACAATGTATTGAAAGACAATGTCAACTGATGAGCATCAGTCATTCAAGATGACTTTAAGTTTCATGACGTTGTCACTGCGTACTGAGAGAAGTTTGACATTGTTGTAAAAATTTACACTGAGTTTTCATTTTTGCAGAGCATCTGATGCATTGAATTGTTGCTTTAAAGAAATGCATCAAGTCTTTCTAAAGTGATTGTCAACTATCTTTAGAAAGTACGACTCGCTATCAAGAAATGATGATAGTGATTCACAGATGTTTATGAAAATAAAAGTCAAGATACTTGTCTTTCAATTGCTGACATTATGTTCTCGTTTGTTAATGAACTTGATGAGTGCATATATTTCACACACATTTTTATGACTGTTGTTGATGAAAATAGATTTTTTCAAAGTGATGATTTTATGAAGTTGACGAAGCTTTGCTGATTTGAGATGAGCGAAACGATGATGTCACAGCTTGTACAACTTAAAGCTTTTGTCATTTGCAAAACTAAGTTGATCATGATCAACTTTGATCTCATTCTCATGATGAATCTCATCAATGTAAGATGCAAAGTGATTTAGATTCATTAAATCATTGAGATTCATTGAACTGTGCATTGTTGAAAACGCTGATGAGATATCATGCTGCATAGCTGATAGTAATGCAAATTCATCAAGATTGTTTGCAATTCTCTTTACTATGTAAATGTTTTTGCATTCTAAAGTCTCAATCATCTGCTTTTCTCGCTTATCATGCATGTACAAATCTTTATCATCAAAGCTTTCTTGTAAATCTTTCTTACACATTCTTCTTTCAGAAAGAAGATTCATCTTAAGCTTAGAAACATGAAGAACAGAAAACAGCTTGACTGAGTTTTCATGATGATCTTGCATGACTGCTGTGTTACAGTGATTGACATACAATTTTCTCTCTTCAACTTTGATAATGCATCTCTTAATGCAAACTAAAGAATCACTAAAAAGTCAAAGTTGATCAATCATGTGTAAGAAGACATCAAAATCTGCAACTCAGTTGAATTCAGAAATCTTACTGACAATGTTCTTTGACAGAGCTGCAATATTCTCGCTCTTCTCATTTTCATCTTTCTCATTGTTATCAGAGATTTTAAAGTCGTCACTTTTCATGTTGTAAACTTTATGTTTCTTGTGCTTGCTCTTCAGAAGCTCAGTGAGAGTTTGAAAATCATCAACATTCTTGTGCTTTATTTTGTCTTTATCTTTGCATTTTTTCACAAGCTTTTGAGCTGCAAACAGATGAGAGCAATTAACTAAATGATGTTCATCTTCACAGAGAAAACATTTTAAAAATTGTTGCAACTGATGATGATGCAATTGATCACTGTTGAAGTCTGAAAGACTTTTGCAATGATAACTGATTTTACGTTTGTTCTGCTCATGATCAGTGCGCTTGCGTTCATTTCTTCGCTTGACTCATAGCGTAATCTCTGTTGTTTTCAATTATGCTTTCTTCTTTTATAGCTTTTGAAGTCTTTTCTTAACGTTTGATTTATTCTGTGCATCAATGATGTCTTAAATGACTGTATATTCATCTGACAGCGATTGAAATAAGACTTGAAAGCAATGTTCTGACTTGAATAAATTACTTATGTCTTTCTGTATTACAATGATCTTTCAAGTCAATTTGATGAGATGTGTTCATGTTTTTTCAATAAAGATATTCATTGACATTCTGTAGTTAATGAAGTTCATCAGATATTGTCTTTCAATGATTTGTAACTTCTCTTTGTATTTATAGCTCAAAGCATTTCAAATCTCTTTTGCTAATGTCTTGTCTGCAATATGTTCTTGATCATTGATGATGATGCAGATGATCAGTCAGTAATGAGCTTTCATGTTGATCTTTTGACTTTCAAAGTCGAGAGATTGAATTTCGCTGATGATGCTGATGACATTGCTGAGTGTATTCAAGTCAGACTTGTCTTTAATAATGAATCACAAGTCTTTCTCAATGAATCATCTCTTCATGAGAGAAAATCATTGATCACAGTTCTTGTGAGTGAGAATGAGAACAGATCATCGTTTGACGAAGAAGTCATTGAAGTTCATGACGTGCAATGTAGACTCAGCTTGTTGTTATAATCAAAGAAAAAAAATAAAGATATTAGATAAATTGATGAGTGAAGTGAAAAGAATTTAATCTCGTCAGTGATGATGAAAGTTTATGCATTCTTCAATGCAATTAAGTGTGTTTATTTGTTCGCTCTCTTGAAAACTCGTAGTAGACTGTCAACTTGATGTGAGTGCTTATTTATCTTCTCATGAGATGCGTAGTAAGCTGTCGAATTTCACTGAACTTCTCTAAGTCAATGTACTTATCTATTTTCTTGTGAGACGCATAGTAAGTGATCACTGATTGCTCATTTAAATAGATTTCATATCGAGTTATTAAGCATCAAATGCTTAAAGTGTTTTAATCTAATTACGTTGAAAGCTTCTTGCTAATTGAACTCATAATCTATTAAAAGAATAGAATGAACAGTATTACATCTGATGAAATCTATCTAGATTGTGAAGAGAAGTCACACGACTGCTCTATCTATATACTGTCACTCATGACAAAGTCACGATGCGTGACTTTACTTCTGATGCTAGTTTAAAGAAAGCTGCTAGAAACAAGTCTGACTGAATTCAGACTGAATTCAGAGCTATTGCAATAAGTTGCTAGAAACAAGTCTATCATTGCACTTCTCAACAATTGCGAGCAGCGTTGACTCGTCACAAAGAGACAGCGACGCAAGATTTAAATGCTTACACAATGATGAGATGAAAGTTATCAGCATCATTGATCTACTAACACAGACATCAACGTTAGAGAAAGAGAAAAGCAAAGATCATTCATGAAAAGAAGTGATCTTAAAGCTGATTAAACGTCTTCGAAATGTCTCAGAAAGAAAGATGAAAAGTTAAGACACATTCATCATGCAGAATGTATAAAAGTTGAAAACATTCATTCAACTTCTTAATAAACAACTACAAATGCAAGAAAATACGCGTTTCACATTCAAAACATCATCATGAGTTGATGTAGCAAGAAAAGAAGCAACAATGAGAAAGTAGTGATTCAAAGATGATTTGTCATCACTTTGCAAGAAACGTGAGATTTTAGTGAAAATAGTGAAGAGAAAAGAGATGAAAAAGATACAAAAGAGATCAATTAATCAGATCTTTCAAGAAATCACAAACATATTGACGATGCAACGAAATCTAATAGTGTTGCTTTGCAAGCTTAAAAGTGAAGACATTGCACTTCATGTGATGAGTTTGAAAACTCAAGCAGTTCTAGAAAAGTTTCAAACATGAGTGAAGAGAATCGCAAGCTTAGTGCATGTAGTGTGTAGAAGCTTCGCGATATTAGCACATAATGTATGCATCACACTGAACACAAGCAATCAGAAGATAATCATCAAAAGATTGATAAGAAACAACGTGAGACTTCATGAAGATCTAAAGATGCTGAGAATAGCTTGACTCAAAAAGATAGTCAAGAGTGAAAAGATTCACTCATCACTCATTGTAAAGATTATGATCAAAACGATGACAAATTGACTGCTAAATGTGAGCATGCTGAACTCATATCAAGAACGCTTATGCAAGTTGTTTGAAAAAAACTGTTGTATTACATAATGCTATAAATGCTTCGATTTTGATCATATGACTAGATTTTGCAAAAATGAAGAGTGTTGCTTCAAATGTGCAGATAAACATCACATTGAGAAGTGCGTTATGTTGATGAATAGAAGATGATGCATGAACTGCAACGATAGTTACGAATTCTGAAGATGCTCATGCTTTAAGTGAAAACTACAGATAAAGCAATCAGAAGAAATCTTTTGAAACAGATTGATCAGATACTTTGAAATGTTGAAAGACAATTGCTCATTCTCTTCTTTTTCTCTGAACTTCTTGAGTTCAATGAATTTCGTGAGTTCAATGAATTCATCAAGTTCAATGAACGTCTTGTCAGAATTGTGTCTAGATGAGTCAATCAGCGAAAGTCAGAATTGAATAGTGCTTGATCTTTAGAAATAGCTATAACTGAATATTAAGAATACAGAAGAAGATGAGTACAAGAGCTTCTATTTAAGTAATATTCAGAGACTGCGCTAAGCTCGAAGAGAATGTGTTTGTGACACGAGTAGAATGTGATGTAGAAAGAAAGATGATGTTGAACAAAGAGATGTTGAGAAAAGAAAATAGAGACTGAGTCAGATCTGAGTCAGATCTGAGCTAGAGACACTGACTAGCTCTATTCAATCTTGATACGCTCGTAACATTACTCTTCTCTTTGAAAATTTATGTTTGCATGAATGTCGCTCGTTTGCTTGCTTTCTTATTGAGTTATTTCGATACTAGCGTGACTTTCTTGAGTATAGCGTATGAAATTCGTTCAAAACTTTCTCAAAGTCATCGAATTCATCTTTATCAACATAGTATCATTCATCGTCTCTATCTAGATCTTTTCATTTGATCTTGTACTGTATTCGATCTCGATAGCGTCTGAAGTTCAGAATGTCATCTATCTCTCAGTGTTCATCGTCATCGTCATCAATAATGATGAGTCTGAGAAATTCTGCATGCTGTTCTGATAGAAAGTCTTCTGAATACGATCGCAGTAGCTTCGAGCTGAACATCGAATGCAGATGCTTCATGCTGACTGATAGACGAAGATGATAGAAGACTCTCGCTTTGACAGTGATCTGATATGATTCTAGTTGTTTGTCTTTCAAATCTTTGCAGAGTCTCGTTGTCTTGACGTTTCTGAAAGATAGTCAAACTCAGTCATCTACTTCATAGATGACGTTTCGTCTATGTTTATTGATCTGAACTTCGATGATCAGCTTCGTCTTTTTCAATTGTTGACGGCCGAAGCTCAGTAGCTCTTTCATTCGAATGACAATATCATCTGCTTTTCTAGCTTCAAGTCGTTCACGAGTTGTTTCGTAGTCAGTCGTATCTGAATCGAAACTCATTCGGGGGTGAAATTCTTTATTGAAGTAGAAAGAGATCATTGAGATGATCGAGAAGATATTGAAATTGTCGCTGAATTTCACCATAGATATTCATTTGACTCAGTCGTTCTGCATGTAATTGCAGTAGATTCTAAGTTCGCGTTCAACGTCTTGATTGACTCGTTCCGTCTGATCGTCGATCTTCGAATGATAGACTGTGAATAAACTAGCTGTGATTCTCAGTCGCTTGCAAAGACTCTTTCACATAGTTGATATGAATTGAAAGTCTCTGTTCGAAACAATAGAACTGAGTAGATCATGCAGTCGATAAACGTTTCATAGCATGATTCAAATCGTTTCTTCAACTGAGATGTCATCATCTTTTCAATGACAGAAAATATAGTGACGTTCTTTGATGAGACGACATATGATTGTGCAAATGACGTTATAGTCTTCTGACAGAGATAGTTCAGTGATGAAGTTCATAGTTATATCTTTTCAGCGTTTCTGTGAAATCAAAAGAGAATGATGAAGTTCATTGATGCTATTTCTAGAGACTTTGCTTCGCTGACAAGCATCACAGTTTTGAATGTATTGTCGAATAGTAGCTCAATGATCTGATCAATAGTAGAAACGCTGAACTAAATCAATGATTCGTTTATTGTCGAGATGAAAGATTGAAGATTGATCATGCACTTCTTGTAGTAATTTCGTGTGCATGTTCTCAGAGATTCACAGTAAGTCTTTTCTAAAGAGAACGCTGTCAATGATTTCGCAGTTCTTCAATTTAGTGATATAAAATTTAAGCTTGTTCTCGTTCATAGCTTGTCTATATTTGTTGCAGAACTCATTCGTTTGATTGATCATACATACTCGCTGATAGAGATTTGCTTTCGATTCAACGAGTAGAACATCGACTTTATCGAGAGTCAGAATAGTCTGAAAACGATCTTTAAGTCGTTGCGCTGATTCAGAGACGTTCGCTAGAGACATTCAAGTTAAAGCATTAACTTTAGTATTCATTTTGCTCGATCTAAAGATGATCTGAAAGTTGAACTTCAACAGAATGTTCAGATAGTTGACTTGTCATCGACTCAACTGTTTATTTTTCATGAAGATCTTTAAAGCTTGATAATTGATGAATATCTGAATGAGTAGTTCAGTGCACTTCAGCTCGAGTCGTCATTGTTTGAAACATTGAATAATGACTAGCAATTTCTTGTCATAAATGTGATAATTAATTTCAGCGAAAATCATGCTTTTGCTGTAGAAGATCATCGAATGAAAACTTTCTCGTGATTGTACTGAGATAGTATTTCATCTTTTACATAGTTTGAAGCATCGATCTTCAGAATAGCTTGTCATTTGAGATCGAAGTGACGAAGTACTGAGATCGAGCTGACTTGTTTCTTTAGATTGTCAAAGACTTGAACACAGATCTTGTTTCAAACAAAAGACGTGTTCTTTCTAGTCAGCTGAGTGAACGGTTTGACTAGCTTCGAGAAATTCTTAATGAAACAACGATAGAAGTTAACAAATCTCACGAAGCTTTGAGTTTCTTTTAGATTGATTGAAGTGATTCAGCTGACTATGACTGTCACTTTGCTTGAATTCATACGAAGATCTAGTTCTGATACAATGACTTCTAGAAAGACAGTCTCTTCTACATTGAGTTTGCACTTTCGAATATTCATTTGCAGTTCAGCTTCGCGTAGTTGATTCAATACTAGTTTGACGTGATCTCTATGTTTCTTTCTCATTTTGCTATAAATGAGAATGTCATCTAGATAGGCTTGACAAAAGTCGTTCAGAAAGTTTCATAGAACATCATTCATATATTGCTGAAAGAAGATTGATTCATTAGTTAGTTTGAATAATAGCATCTTGTATTTATATGCTTCTAAAGCAGTGATAAAAGTGATGTAATTCTCATTATTGAGATGCATTTGAAGTTTGTTGAACGCTGATATGATGTTCAATCTAGTCAGATGCTTGCAACTCACTATTTTATTAATGATCTCATTTATCAGCAATAGAGAATATTTATTTCTCTTGAAAATGACATTTAGCTTTTGATAGTTCACGCAGAATCAAAGATCTTCATTTGCTTTAAGAACAAATAGAACGAGAAAGAAATAAAGAGTCTGACTAGAAGTGATGAATTTCTTCAACAGATTCTTGTTTAAATACTTTTTTATCTTCAGAAGTTTGACAGAGAACATTCAATAAACTCAACAGTGAGAGAGTGTTGAATCATTGATGAGCTCAATTTTATGATCGTAGAAGCGATGAGAGAGTAGTTTATTTGATTGAGCTCGATCAAAAACATTTAGAAACTCATGATAGTTTGATGACAGCTTCGCTTTAATATCTTTCAAATTCTGAGTCGTTTCATTGATTAAAGAGACGTTTAAAGCATTCAAATTGCACTGAGTATTGTACGCGATTTTTCTATTGATGTCTGTCATGAATAAAGCAAAGACTTCAGTCTGATTCTTCTTTGAATGATTCAACAGTGTTTTGAACGAAGCTGCGTTTATGCTTTGAATCGAGAATGACTCTTTTTGAGCAGTGATTGAAACAAGTCGTTTAAGCATCATAGAGATCTTAGTCTGAGTGATTGAAGAAAACGAAGTTGATCGCAGTCAACTTGAGTGCTTTGAATTGAGAGAAATCGGAAAAATCGAAATAAAAGTATTCAATTGATTCGAAAAAACAATGACGTCGTTTTGCATATTCAGTAGTATTTCGTTTTTGTTCATTCAGAACTTACTCAATATGACTTCATGATAATTGATATCAATTATCAACATTGATACAGTCAATTTCTTATGACTTTTGATGATGAGATTGAGTAGAATTTTATGAGTGATGATCTTCTTAGATATCTTCTCATCATACTCTTTTATTAGCTTCTCTTTTGTCAGAAGTATAGATTGAATTTCTAGTTTCTTGCATACTTTATTGACTAGATTAGCGTGTATAAGCGTATGAGTGACTGAATCACTGTCTATTAGCGAACAAAGACTGAAGAATTGATTTTGCGAAATGAGATGAACATCAATTAAAAACGACTTTTCAAAGTAAATTTCTTCTGATAGAATTTCGTCTAGTTTGCACAAAGATATAATCTTTATTTCTTCAATGACTTTTGAAGAGATGACTAGTTTTTTGAATCGAAATTCAAATCAAAATCGAATTCAAAATAATTGTATTTATTGTTTACTGCATTGATTCTGATAGGTCGATCAGAACACTCTTTAAAGCTATGATCTGATTTATGACATATGAAACAGATTTCGACTAGAACGTCTGCTTCTTTGATGTTAGTTAAAATCGCGTCACACGACTTTAAATGATCAGGTTTTGAATGATCAACTGACTGAGTAACAACAGCTTTATGAAAGATGATCTTTGATAGATCATCAACGCATTTGATGAGATTGACTTTGTTCTTGATTTCTCGAATGACTCGCTGATTATTATTCAAATGAATCAGATAGAAACGAATCTCTTTGAGAAAATCAGGTTGAACTAATTGATCTATTCAAATGAATCGAAGACGAGAGTTTATTTTATCTTTCAGATCGATGATCAGTTGCTTTTCGTGATACTTCAGATAGAAAGATAATTGTTGAAACTGAGTGTAGAACTCACTGAACTTCTTTGATTCTTGAATGAAGTTGTAGTATTTTCTACAAAAGTTGACTTTCTTATCTGAATCATTGAACAACTCAGCTAGTTCTTTCAAAAGATCATCGATGATCTTATAAAGATTGACACAGTCATGTTCGCGTCTAGATTAAGCGACATCAGCTGCGTCATCAAATAATCTGAAATGTACATAGCTCAGTTTGATTCATTCATTTGAAAAGAGATCGACGTTGATCTCTAGTTTATTCTGAATTTTGTCGTATCAGTTTTTTCAAGTAGAATTCTTTTTGTCAGTAAATCAGAAAGAATCAGGTATTTTCTGAGATTTAGAACGCTCAGAGTAGATGAAATCAGAAGAAGTGATTTCTTTAAATTAAAGTCTAGTCTTCAACTCTTTGATTTTGTCATCTCGTTGTTTACTCAGCTCGTTGAGTCAATCTGTTTCTCTGTCAAGAATCATGCATTGAGTCTTTCAGTTTTCGATAGAAACAGAGAGTATTACTGTTTCAGCGAATGACTCGTCGTTTTCATTAATGAATGATTCAGCACTAGAGAATTTGAATGAATCAGTCTCAGAAGTTTGAGAAAAGCGACTTCGAAATTCTTTGAAACGTTCTTCGATAAATGAACGTTTTGACATGGTGAAATTTGAAGAAAGAACGAAGTCGAGCGAATGATGATGCTTGACAGTATTAATGAAGACGTATAATTAAGTGTTTAATCTTCAGGAAAGATTGTTGTTAATTAGAAAGATATTTTTGATTTGTGAGTTTTTTGAGTGATTCTCAAGCAATTCACGAAGATTCTTTATCGTCGATTCTCTTAATCGAGTTAAACAGCTTATTTTCACTTCTCTGTTTCATGAGAATGAGTTGATTCTCTTGATCGAATGAACTTCGCGTACTTAGTGAGCGATAAGTTGTTCAGCAATTCAAACAGTCTCGTCGTTGATTCTATCAAACTCTCTAGTGTTGTTCAGTCTTTTGATTGCGTCGATCATCAGGTAAACGAATTTCTTTAGACTCGTTCTGTCTGTACGAGTATGTTGAATGAATAATGAGATCAGTATCATGTGATTAACGAATTCTTAATATAATGTCAGAATCGTGTCTAAATGAGTCAATCAGCGAAAGTCAGAGTTAAATAGTGCTTGATCTTTAGAGATAACTATAACTGAATATTAAGAATACAGAAGAAGATGAGTACAAAAGCTTCTATTTATGTAATATTCAGAGACTGCGTTAAGCTTGAAGAGAATGTGTTTGTGACATGAGTAGAATGTAATGTAGAAAGAAAAATGATGTTGAACAAAGAGATGTTAAGAAAAGAAAATAGAAACTGAGTCAAATCTGAGTCAGATCTGAGCTAAAGACACTGACTAGTTCTATTCAGTCTTGATACGCTCGTAACACATCTTGACGACGACAAACAGTTGAGATGTTGATGAGTCAACATGACAAGTGATGAAAGTTAAGAAAAGATGAGTTGATTGCTTTTCATGTGTAATTAGCGACTCAGAAGACATAATGTCTGAACAGACACAGAAATGTTAAATCAAAAAATATGAAAGATTCTCAATGATTAAAAGCATACAAAAAGCTGCTTCTGCACAGAGTCAATAACAACTATAAATAACTTTATGATGAATCAAATCTTTCTGCAAATTCTACAATACAACATCAGAAAGTCATTGAAAATTCAAAAATCATTTCTAATAGACAGAAAAGTTCGTAAATTTAACATAATAGTCATTCAGAAACAAGATTGCAACATCAATGTTTCACAGATGTTTAGCTTGACTTATAACTTCTTTCATTTAATGAGAGACTCATCACTTCAAGCAAGAACATGCATTTATGTCAACAAGCATCTAAAACTTGATTAATGAGCAATGAAAATCATTGAATTAAACATTTGCTCAATTAAGCTACAAACTAGCAACTTGAAAGATGAGATACAGATGCTACGACTCATAAACATTTACAATTCATGCTCGCTGTTTATCATCTTTACAGAAAAATCATTTACTATTTCTCGTCTGAACGAACTAATCAAAGATGACTGCAAACAGCTAATCGTAGAAGATTTCAATCTACATTACTCACACTAAGAAGACAGAAGATGCTTTACTCGTCACATAGTGACTGATGCTCTACTAAACATCATTACGAATGCAAGATTAAAGCTATTGCTTGAATTAAACACAATTACTAAAGAGATTCACAATCAGTTTACAACAATAAATCTAGTGTTTGACAGCGAGAAAATTCAATTCATGATATACAAATGCAAGATGAGAACTGATTTACATCAGAAATCTGATCATCTTTCAATTATCACGAAGTTGTGTCTACGCACATCTTTTGTGCAGCTTACGACTCGTTGATTATGAAAGAAAATGAACACAGAAGCACTAAACATTTATTTAAGAATACATCTTTTCGTCGATTGTTTTCTTGATGACAAGACAGCGATAGATGACAGAGTAACTGAGATCACTCATGTGTTACAAGAGATCATCGAGAAGTTTACTTCTTGAGCAAAGTCATTGAATTGAGCACAAGACTTTTGAAATCAGATCTGCTTAAAAGTTGTGACAAAATCGCGATGACTACGAATTATATAAAAAATGCAAAATACTTTAAAGACATGAAACAACTATCTGAAACACAACGATCACAAAAACAAGATCATTAAAGAAATAAAACATTCACATTTTAGATCACAGATGCATAAGCTGAGCAACGAATCAAAATCGATTTGATGCTTCGCAAAATGAGTCAAAATCGAAAGTCAGTTATTCAAGAAACTTTCGCAGTTTTTGTCATTAAAGAGTGATGATTTCAATCACATAGCAGATTTATTCAAAGAAAAAACAGAGATGCTATGAAAGAAGTTCTTTTCATCATTGTCTCAGACAGACATCAATGACATTTCAAGATTATTTATATTGCTGACAGTGTTGTTCAATTCAGTCTTATTGCAAAATGAAATGAGATAGATGATTCAACAAGTAAAAGTCGACAAAGCATCAGACGCATTCGAAATTTCAAATAAAGCGCTTCAAGCAAGTTTAACAGAACTGACTTCGATACTAATCAGTTTATTCAACGCATGTGTAATTCACAAATATCATTCGAAGCAGTTCAAAAAAGCTCAGACAATAGTACTATGCAAATCAAAGAAGAGCGACTACATTGACTTGAAGATGTATCGACTCATTGCTCTGCTAAACATCATGAGTAAAATACTGAAATCAATCATGATCAAGAGATTAAGTGACATTGCTGAGACTCATCACATGCTTTCAAACGCTTAAATGAGAATGAGATGCAAGTGATTTATGATCTCAGCGCTGAATCTACTAGTAGAACAAGTACACGCAGTATGAAGCTGCAAAATCAAGTACGTGATCTTCATGCTTAGTATAGACATCATTGAGATGTTCAATCATGTCTTGCACACTAGACTTCTGCATACTTTGAGAATGAGAAGAACATCAAACTACATAATTGAATGAACTCGCAGCTTTCTGAAGAACAGAGAGTCATTGCTGATATTTGATGAACAAATCAGCGTGATGCAACGAGTAAATGCTGATATATCACAGAGATTCTTCATATCATTAATTCTCTTTCTATTCTTTAACGCAAGCTTAATCGAAAAATGCAAAGCTCTAGAAATCAAAATCGAAGTGTTTAACTTCGTAGATAACATCAATATTCTGATTTATGACAAAATCACAGAATTAATCTGCAAATCATTGAGTTGAGCATACAACTTCTGTGCGAAGTGAGCTTGAACTCATGATGCTACGTTTGCTTCAGAGAAATATGAACTCACACACTTCACTCGTAAGTCAAAAAGATTCGACATGACAGTCAGTTTATACATAGAAAACTCAATAATAAAGTTGAAATTGAACGTACAAGTTCTTGAAGTGCAACTGAACATGAAACTACGATGAAATTCGCATCTTCGTCAAATAGAAGTGAGTCACGTCATCAAGATGCTGACACTTAGTCAACTTGAAATCTTCATCTGAGAAGCTACATTCGCAAAAGTAAGATAGATATACTCAGCAATGATAAGATCAAAAATGATGTTTGAAGCATTGATATGACATCAACATGATAAAGAAGAGAGATTATCGAGTACAAAATAAAGACTAGAAACTTTTCAGAATCAAGCGTTGTATCATGTGATCAACGTCTTCAGAAAAATGAATATCGAAACGCTGAAAGTCAAAACATATACATTCTCGCTACATGTTCATTTGAACAAGCTACAGAATCAAGTCACACTACGCAGTTAAATCAACGACAGAACACAGAAGACTTGATGAGCATGCAAGATCATATGTGCTCATCTGATAGAAATTAATAAATTCATTTCTCATTTTTCAATCTCAAAAAAAATGATGTTTCTGAATGTTTCAATTTGCAAAGAAGCAAAGATATAGTTTAAATGCAGATGACTCGATCTCTTAACATTAACTTAAATGAGTGAACGTGCAATTGTACAGTTTCATAAAAGTCAATGAGATTTTCAATGAAAAAACTACAAAAAACGCATTGCAGACATTAATGCATCTTTCGCTCAAAGATTTCATTTATTCAAGAAGTCAATAAGAATGCAAAACAATCTTCAGAAGATTAAAAGCATTCTTGCAACTTATATCAGAATTGAATGCATAGAACTGAATGTTTATTTGCACTTAAGAAATGTGTCGAGCGCGAATAGTCTTTAATGCGACTGCGAATGAAGTCATCAGACAGTCAAGCATATTCTGATGCATTGCTTGAATTGAACGCATCTTCGATTGAATATGCTGCAAGACGTCGACTTCATGAACTATCGAGTCATCATCTCAATCACGAGAAGTCTCAGAGCAACAGCGAGAATGATGATGAAAACAAAGCTGCTGAAGCAGTTTAGAATGACAAGAACATTCATTCTCTAATGTGCAATCATCGCGAACAAATTTGATAAATAGTCTCAGTTTTATCGTCTCGACTGCGTGTAGCAGTTGTATAGGCAGCGAGCGATTTTCTACCTCAGAGAATTTTGTTCACTCGACACACATAGCATAAATTTCCCTCATGAGTCAATCTAATTGATGTCACAAGAATGTATGAATTATTATTATTATTATTATTATTATTTCTGAATTCTTGAATTAAGTTGTAGTATTCTTTACGAAAGTTGACTTTCTTATTCAAGTCATTGAACAACTGAGTTAACTCTTTTAAAAGATCATCGACGATTTTATAAAGATTGACATAGTCATGTTTGCATCTAGCTTGAGTCATTTCAGCTGCGTCATTGAATAATTTAGAATGTACATAGCTCAATTTAACTCGTTCATTAGAAAGAGATCAACGTTGATCTCTAGTTTATTCTGAATTTTTCCGTATCAGTTCTCTTAAGTAAAGTGTTACAAGCGTATCAAGACTGAACAAGACTGAAGCTTTAATCAATTCGCAGTGAACGCTAGCGAGTTCTTTGCGTAATGATTAGAACTAATCAGCAAGCTAGTCAGATATGACTCAGATATGACTCAGATATGACTCAGATATGACTCAACACTCTTTTTCTTTCTCAACACTCTTTTCTTTCACCAACATCTTGTTCATCTACATCACATTCTTCTCATGTCACAAACACATTTCTTTCAAGTCTAGTGCAATCTCTGAACATTACATAAATAGAAGCTTTTGTATCAATCTTTTTCTGTATTCTTAATATTCAGTTATAGTTATCTCTAAAAATCAAGCACTATTCAACTCTGACTTTCGCTGATTGACTCATTTACGCACGATTCTGACATTATATTAAGAATTCATTAATCACATGATACTGATCTCATTACTCATTCAACATACTTGTCTAGACAAAACGAGTCTAAAGAAATTTATTTATCTGATGATCAATGATAATTAAAAGATAGAACAACACTAAAGAGTTTGATAAAATCAACGACAAGACTGTTTGAATCGCTAGACAACTTATCGCTCACTAAGTACGCAAAGTTCACTCGATCAAGAGAATCAACTCATTCTCATGAAGCAGACGAGTGAAAATAAGCTGTTCAACTCAATTAAGAGAATCACGATAAAGAATCTTCGTGAATTGCTCAAGAATCAAATCGATCGATAGATTCAACGATAAAAAACCTTCGTTGTTTGCTAGAGAATTAATCAAATCAATCAATAAACAAATCTCATCTTCTTTGTTGAAGATTAAACATCACTTTATACGTCTTTCTTCTTCAATCATCAAGCATCATCATTAATTTGATCTTTTTCTTTCAAATAAATCTTATCATGTCTAGTCATTCATTTACTGAAGAGCATTTCGAAGAATTTCGAAATCGTTTCTCTCAAACCTCTGATGCTGATTCATCGAAATCACGAACGAAATCATCAAGTGCTGCATCATTTATTCATGAAGATGACGAATCATTCATTGAAACAATAGTATTTCTTATGTTCTACGAAATCTGAAAGGCTTGAAGTCTAGCTCTTGATGAGAAAACAGGTCAACTCTATGAGTTAAATGAACAACAAGAAGACGAAATCAAAAAGTTGAAGACTAGACTTCAAGCTAAAGAAAACACTTCTTCTGATTTCATCTACTTTGAGCGTTCTAGATCTCAAAAAATACTCGATTCTTCGCTGTTTACTGATAAAAAGAATTCTACTTGAGAGAACTGATACGGAAAAATTCAGAATAAACTAGAGATTAACGTCGATCTCTTTTCTAATGAATAAGTCAAACTGAGCTATGTACATTTCAGATTATTCAATGACGCAGCTGAAGTCACTCAATCTAGATGCGAACGTGACTGTGTCAATCTTTATAAGATTGTCAATGATCTTTTGAAAGAACTAGCTGAGTTGTTCAATGATTCAGATAAGAAAGTCAACTTTCGTAAAAAATACTACAACTTGGTTCAAGAATTCAAGAAATTAAGTGAATTCTATACTCAGTTTCAACGTTTATTTTTCTATCTAGACTATCATGAGAAGCAACTGATTGCTGATCTGAAAGATAAAATACACTCTCATCTTCAATTCATTTGAGTAGATCAACTAGTTCAATCTGATTCTTTAAAAGAAATTCGTTTCTATCTGATTCATTTGAATAATGATTAGCGAGTCATTCGAGAGATCAAGAACAAGATCAAACGCGTTGATGATTTTTCTAAGACTATCTTTTATAAAGTGACTATTGTCACTTCATCAGTCAATTCTTTGAAGTCTGATCAGTTAAAGTCGCGCGACGCGATTTTAACTAGCGTCAAGAAAGCAGACGTTTTAGTTGAAATCTGTTTCATATGTCATAAATCAAATCATAGCTTTAGAGAGTGTCTCGATCGATCTACTAGAATCAATGCAGTGAATGATGAATATGATTGCTTTGATTTCAATTTCAATTTCAATTTAAAAAACTAGTCATCTTTTCAAAAATCATTGAAGAGATAGAGATGATATCTTTGTGCAAACTAGACGAAATTCTATTGAAAGAAAATTACTTTGAAAAGTTGTTTTTAATTGATGCTCATCTCATTTTTCAGAATTGATCTTTTAGCCTTCGTTCTCTAATAGACAGTGATTCAATCATCTACATGATCATACATTCTAATCTAGTCGATAAAGTATGCGAGAAACTGAAAATTCAATCTATATCACTGACAAAAGAGAAGCTAATAAGAGATTATGATGAAAAGATATTTAAGAAGATCATCACTCATAAAATTCTACTCAATCTCATCATCAAAAGTCATAAGAAATTGACTGTATCAATGTTGATAGCTGATATCAATCATCATGAAGTCATATTGAGTAAGCTCTGAATGAATAAAAACGAAATATTACTGAATATGCAAAATGATGTCATTGTTTTTTCGAATCAATTGATAACTTCTATTTCGATTTTTCCGATTTCTCTCAATTCAAAGCACTCAAGTTGATCGCGATCAACTTCGTCTTCTTCAATCATTTAAACTAAGATCTTTATAATGCTCAAACGATTCATTTCAATCACTGCTCAGAAAAAGTCATTCTCGATTCAAAGCATAAACGCAGCTTCGTTCAAAACACTGTTGAATTGTTCAAAGAAGAATCAGACTGAAGTCTTTGCTTTATTCATGACAGACATCAATAAAGAAATCGCGTACAATACTCAGTACGATTTGAATGCTTTAAACGTCTCTTCAATTGATGAAACGACTCAGAATTTGAAAGATATTAAAGCGAAGCTGTCATTGAAATATCATGAGTTTCTAGATGTTTTTGATCGAGCTCAATTGAATAAACTACTCTCTCATCGCTTTTATGATCATAAAATTGAGCTCATCAATGATTCAACGCTTTCTCACTGTTGAGTTTATTGAATGTTCTTTGTTAAACTTCTAAAGATAAAGAAGTACTTAAACGAGAATCTGTTGAAGAGATTCATCACTTCTAGTCAGACTCTTTATTTCTTTCTCATTTTATTTGTTCTCAAAGCAAATAAAGATCTTCGATTCTGCATGAACTATTGAAAGCTAAATGTCATTTTCAAAAGAAATAGATATTCTTTATTGCTGATAAATGAAATCATTGATAAAATAGTGAATTGCAAGCATCTGACTAGATTGAACATCATATCAATGTTCAACAAACTTTAAATGCATTTTGATAATGAGAATTACATCACTTTTATCACTGCTTTAGAAGCATATAAATACAAGATGCTATTATTCAAACTGACTAATAAATCGATCTTCTTTCAGCAATATATAAATGATGTTCTATAAAACTTTCTGAACGACTTTTGCCAAGCCTATCTAGATGACATTCTCATTTATAGCAAAATGAGAAAGAAACATAGAAATCACGTCAAACTAGTATTGAGTTGACTACGCGAAGCTAAACTGCAGATGAATATTCGAAAGTGCAAATTCAATGTAAAAGACACTGTCTTTCTAGAAGTCATCATATCAGAACTAGATCTTTGTATGAATCTCAGCAAAGTGACAGTCATAGTCAGCTGAATCACTTCAATCAATCTAAAAGAAATTCAGAGCTTCGTGAGATTTGTTAACTTCTACCGTTGTTTCATTAAGAACTTCTCGAAGCTAGTCAAATCATTCACTCAGCTGACTAGAAAGAACACGTCTTTTGTTTAAAATAATGTTTGTGTTCAAGTCTTTGACAATCTAAAGAAACATGTCAGCTCGATCTCAGTACTTCGTCACTTTGATCTTAAACGACAAGCTATTCTGAAGATTAATGCTTTGAACTATGTAAAAGGTGAAATACTATCTCAGTATGATGACAAGAAAGTTCTTCATTCGATAATCTTCTACAGCAAAAGCATGATTTTCGCTAAAATCAATTATCACATCTATGACAAGAAATTGCTAGTCATTATTCAATGTTTCAAACATTGACGACTCAAGCTAAAATGCATTAAACTACTCATTCAGATGTTTATCAATCATCAGACTTTGAAGATTTTCATGAAAAATAAACAGTTGAGTCGATGACAAGTCAACTATCTGAACGTTCTATCAAAGTTCAACTTTCAGATCATTTTTAGATCAGATAAAATAAACACTAAAGTCAATGCTTTAATCAGAATGCTTCTAGCGAACGTCTCTGAATCAGCTCAGCGTCTTGAAGATCATTTTCAAACTATTTTGACTCTCGATAGAGTTGATATTCTATCTGTTGAATCGAAAGCAAATCTCTATCAATGAGTATATATGATCAATTAAACTGATGAGTTCTGCAGCAAATATAGACAAGCTATGAACGAAAACAAGCTCAAATTTCATATCATTAAATTGAAAGACTGCGAAATCATTGACGACGTTCTATTTAGAAAAGACTTACTGTGAGTTCTTAAGAATATGCATACGAAACTGCTGCAGAAAATTCATAATCAGTTCTCAATCTCTCACTTCAACAATAAATGAACTATTGATCTAATTCAACGATTCTACTATTGATCAGATCATTGAGCTACTATTCGATGATACATTTGAAACTGTCATGCTTGTCAGCGAAGCAAAGTCTCTAGAAATAGCATCAATGAACTTCATCATTCTCTTTCAATTTCACAGAAACGCTGAAAAGATATAACTATGAACTTCATCACTGAACTATCTCTGTCAGAAGACTATAACGTCATTTGCACAATCATATATCATCTCATCAAAAACATCACTATGTTTTCTGTCATTGAGAAGACGATGACATCTCAGTCGAAGAAACGGTTTAAATCATGCTATGAAACGTCTATTGACTGCATGATCTACTCAGTTCTATTGTTTCAAACAGAGACTTTCAATTCATATCAACTATGTGAAAGAGTCTTTGCAGACGACTGAGAATCACAGCTAGTTTATTCACAGTCTATCATTCTGAGATCGACAATCAATTAAAATGAGTCAATTAAGACGTTGAACGCAAACTTAGAATCTACTGCAATTACATGCAAAATGACTGAGTCAAATGAATATTTATGATGAAATTCAGCGACAATTTCAATATCTTCTTGATCACTTCAATGACTTTCTTCTACTTCAATAAAGAATTTTACTCTTGAATGAGTTTCGATTCAGATATGACTGACTACAAAACAACTTGTGAACGACTTGAAGCTAAAAAAGCAGACAATATTATCATTTGAATGAAAGAGCTACTGAGCTTTGATCGTCAACAATTGAAAAAGACGAAGCTGATCATTGAAGTTCAGATCAATAAACATAAACGAAACATCATTTATGAAGTAGATGACTGAGTTTGACTATCTTTCAGAAACGTCAAGACAACGAGACTCTGCAAAGATTTGAAAGATAAGCAGCTGAACTTCTATCAAATCATTGCGAAAGTGAGTATCTTCTATTATCTTCGTCTATCAGTCAGCATGAAGCATCTGCATTCGATGTTCAGCTCAAAGCTACTGCAATCATATTCAGAAAACTTTCTATCAGAACAGCATTCAGAATCACTCAGATCAATCATTATTAAAGACGATGAACATTGAAAGATAAATAATATATTGAACTTCAGATGCTATCAAGATTGAATACAGTACAAAGTCAAATGAACAAATCTAGATAGAAACAACAAATGATACTATGTTGATAAAGAAAAATTCAATGATTCAGAGAAAGTTTTGAATGAATTTCATAAGCTATATTCAAACAAATCGCGCTAAATATCGAAATAACTATCAACAAAAGTGAGCAAAGAAACTACATTCATGCAAACATGAATTTTCGAAGAAAGAAATAATGTTACAAGCGTATCAAGACTGAACAAGACTGAAGTTTTAATTAATTTGCAGTAAACGCTAGCAAGTTTTCTGCGTAATGATTAGAGCTAATCAGCGAGCTAGTCAGATATGACTCAGATATGACTCAGATATGACTCAGATATGACTCAGATATGACTCAGATATGACTCAGATATGACTCAACACTTTTTTTCTTTCTCAACACTCTTTTCTTTCACCAACATTTTGTTCATCTACATCACATTCTTCTCATGTCACAAACACATTTCTTTCGAGCCTAGCGCAGTCTCTGAACATTACATAAATAAAAGCTTTTGTATTAATCTTCTTTTATATTCTTAATATTCAGTTATAGCTATCTTTAAAGATCAAGCACTATTCAACTCTGACTTTCGCTGATTGACTCATCTAGACACAATTCTGACATAAAGTTCTTTTCATCAGTAAACAGCGAAGAATCAGGTATTTTTTGAGATCTAGAACGCTCAAAGTAGATGAAATCAGAAGAAGTGTTTTCTTTAGCTTGAAGTCTAGTTTTAAACTCTTTGATTTCATCTTCTTGTTGTTTATTTAACTCATAAAGTTGATCTGTTTCTTCATCAAGAGCTAGGCTTCAAGCCTTTCAGATTTCGTAGAACACAAGAAATATTATCGTTTTAGCGAATGATTCATCATCTTCATGAATGAATGATGCAGCACTTAATGATTTTGTTCGTGATTTTGATGAATCAGCATCAGAGATTTAAGAGAAATGATTTCAAAATTCTTTGAAATGCTTTTCAGTAAATGAATGACTAAACATGATGAGATTTGTTTAAAAGAAAATCAAACGAATGATGATGCTTGATGATTGAAGAAGAAAGATGTATAGAATAATGTTTAATCTTCAACAAAGAAGATGAGATTTGTTTGTTAATTTGATTGATTCTCTAACAAATAACGAAGATTCTTTATCATTGAATCTATCAATCGATTTGATTCTTAAGCAATTCACGAAGATTCTTTATCGTGATTTTTATAATTGAGTGAACTTTGCATACTTAATGAGCGATAAGTAGTCTAGCAATTTAAACAGTTTTGTCGTTGATTTTATTCAACTCTTTAATGTTGTTCTATCTTTTGATTATTGTCAATCATCAGATAAACGAATTTCTTTAAACTTGTTCTGTTTAAACGAGTATGTTAAATGAGTAATGAGATCAGTATTATGTGATTAACAAATTCTTAATATAATGTCAGAATCGTGTCTAGATGATACAATTAATAAAGATCAGAATTGATAGTGCTTGATCTTTAGAAATAGCTATAACTAAATATTAAGAATACAGAAGAAGATTGATACAAAAGCTTTTATTTATGTAATGTTCAGAGATTGCATTAAACTTGAAAGAAATGTGTTTGTGACATGAAAAGAATGTGATGTAGATAAACAAGATGTTGGTGAAAGAAAAGAGTGTTGAGAAAGAAAAAGAATGTTAAGTCATATTTGAGTCATATTTGAGCCAAACCTGACTAGCTTGCTAATTAGCTCTAATCATTACGCAGAGAACTCGCTAGCGTTCACTGCAAATTGATTAAAGCTTCAGTCTTGTTCAGTCTTGATACGCTTGTAACAAAGATCTGACTTGCTTTAGAATCTCTGTCATTGTTTCTGTCATCTGAGTCAACATGAAGAAGAAAAAGAGATTTGTGACTTATCTCACTCTGTTAAATACGTGACAAGAAGTAGCTTTCATCATTCATGTCAAATTTAATGTTGACAAGAAGAATTTAAATGTACATTTAGTATATCAATATGAAAGAACTCAGAGTGATGATATTTCTGTAGAGTCAGTTTCTACTGTTGTCGAGAAATAGAGTACAGATGCAATATAAAAAGTTTCAAAATCAACAAAGTGAGCATGAACATATACAACAATCAATCTAGTAGATAAAAAGATCTAGAAGATAGACTAGATACAAATGACTAGATAAATAGATAAATAGATAGATATGTCTCTATGTAGATGCTCTCGTCTAGAAAAGAGATGAAAAGATGAGTAAAAAGATGAAGAAGAAAACTTCGCTTGAAAAACCTCTATAAATGATAGTCAATATTCTCATGAACTCTGAAGATGCAACTGAGTCATGCTCGAGAAATCTCTATTAATAGTAGTCAATGTTCTCATAAACTTTGAAGATGCAACTCAATAGCTTTGCTCGAGAAATCTCTATGAATGATAGTCAATGTTCTCATGAACTCTGAAGATGCAACTCAATAACTCTGCTTGAAAAATCTTTATAAATGATAGTTTATATTCTCATGAATTCTGAAGATGCAACTGAGTCATGCTTGAGAAATTTCTATCAATAGTAGCTAATATCTTCGTGAACTTTAGATGCAATTGAATCAATACTGTTTCATGAGTCATTGAGAAGTGAGACTTCGTCTCATGATATTCTTTCTTCACTCATTTAATGCTCGTTTCTTGAGCATTAATGTGACTCTTCTATGATACTAGCAAGATGAAAGCGAAAAGCGAATGATGAAGATTGAAATCATAGATGTAATTCAAGCGAAGTTACAAGAAGCGAATATGTTGAATAGTTAGTAGAACAATAGCTAAATAACGAAGTATTCAAGAGTGAAGATGAGATATATGACTAGTCAGTAGATCAATAGCTAAAGAGCGATATTTTCTGATGCGAAGATGAAGCTTTGAACATGTCTGACTAGTAGATTGATAGCTAGAGAGTGATATTTTCTGATGCGAAGACAAAACTTTGAACATGACTAGCTAGTAAATTAATAGCTAGAGAGCGATATTTTCTAGTGCAAGAGCAAAGCTTTGAACATGATAAAATTAAATAGAGTCATCAAAGATCTAACTTTAATCAATACACAGTGAACGTTAGTGAGTTTATTACATAATGATTAAAGCAAGCTTCAATCAAATGAGATAGTAGTCATTGAATCGACGAAAAATTGAGAGTGACAAGATATATGAGAACAATAAGATGTAGAGATGATCACATGATCTTACAAGATAGTAAATGAGCTACTCTGTCACTAATTATTCAATAATACAGTTTCTTATTCTCTTATTTTCTTATTTTTCTTACGAAACTATTTTGTTTCTTATGAAATCATTTTCTTTCTTCTTTCTTATTTCTTAATCGACGACAAGATTCATCTGTACATGATGTTGACTACGAATCTTTTGATTCTATGTTCTGAATAAAAGTCAGAAGAGTCAAGAGATCTCAATTCAACGCAATTCAAATGATGTTAGAATGTTATGTAAGCAGAAAAGTCAATCGTGCAGAGTTTTCATCTACGCGACAGCATTTTTCCTAACAGTCACAATCAATCTATGAAGAAGATTAATGACATGTTGATGTCAGTAAGAGATAAAAAGATATTTAGTGAAAAAGTCGATCTCAGTATGAGAGTCGTGACTACAAGTGATCGAAGAATTTATGACTCGTTGATCGCGTTGATATACTGAAACATCTTCATCACATTGACAGTATCATCAAGTAATTAATGAAAAGATATCAGATAGAATAGTCAATCTCAGTCTAAAAATCATGACTACAGTGCTTAAAGAAGTAGTGACTCGTCGATCACGCTGATATACTGAGAGAACTTGAACTCATCTTCTTTACTTGACATCAAGTCATACATCTATCTACATGAAAAATTGAGAGCGCAGAAGAATGATTAGAATGCATTCTCTTCTATTAATCAGAGTCAATCATCAAACGATTGCGATTGTACATTTATACTAACAATTCATTCAACGTCTACGTGACATAAGTCAAATCAAGAGAAGAAAAGAATTATTCAGTACAATCACATTTTATCTCTTCATCATACGCGTCTCTCTTTCATCACATATTTCTCTGCGCAATGAATGATAATCATTGAGTAAGAGAACGCAGCTTTACGTACGTTGCAATTACAAGCATCACGAATGCGAAGAAAACGTCTTTCATCTTCGAATCAAGAATCGAATCAAGACATCGTTGTATAAAATATCGTCAATGAAGAGCAGAGCAAAGACGATGCATCATAAATAAACAACACAGACACTCATTAAGAGTTTACTTGAGCGTCACGCGCTGAATAAAAGCTATAGATGCAAACTTGATACATAGTCTCATGATCATTGTTTCAATGACGCGAAGTCGTTGTATAAACAACAAGTGATTTTCTTTCTCAGAGAGTTTTGTTCACTCAATATAAATAGCATAAAGTTTCTCATGAGTTGAGTCTAAATCAATGTCACAAGAGTGTATGAATTCAAATCAAATCAAATCAAATCAAATCATATTTCTTATTCTTTATATATTAAAAATGAAAATAAAATTGAGCAATGTTAAAGTTTAAACACATAATCTTTGCATTTAACAAATCTGAGTCTGTTAAATTCTGATTGACTGAATTTATTGAATTCAAAAAGATAGTTTTGTCTTTGATCTTTGAAGAAATCGCTTTAAAGAATATGATGATGAGACAAAGATAAAGAGTGAAATCAAGTATGTAAGCTTAAGAAGAACGTGTTGTCTTTGACTCTGTGACATATGTTCTTTCTCATTGAGTTTATGAAACATGATGTATAAATTTTTCATGAATAAACACGACTTAATAAATGAATCATGAGATGAGCTTTAAGACGAGTCACTAAAGAGAATTCTTGCAGATAAGTTACAAGATGAGAGAATAAAGAATGAAAGAATAAATGAATCATAAAAGAGAATTCAAGCAAATGATTTAAATGAGAAAAAAGAGACATTTCAAGTGAGCATTCAACGAGAATCTTGAGCTGATAAGTAGCGAGATGAGTTACGAAGTGAGTCATGAAAAAGATAAATACATGACGAGAAATAAGATGAAGAAGCAGAGAGTCTTTGCTTGAATTTTCAATGTAAATCTCTAGCATCTTGAGCAGATGATCAAGCAGATGAGACAAAGATTGAAGTGAAAATCAAAAAGACTGAGAAAAAAGAAGCGATTTAAGCATAGAATTGCTGCAAATTTTGAGCAAATGATGAGCAAAAGAATGAGCTTGTAAATGAAGTTGAAGATTTAAACAAAGAATGAGAGAAAGAAACAGTGAGCTTTTGAGTGAACAATCAAATGAATTCTCAAGTTTCTTGAATAAATGAAGCAGATGAAGAAAATGATTGAGCTGAGAAAATGATAGACTTTTTAGCTGATAACAAGATGAATTTTTAAGAAACAGTTAAAGCAGATGAAGTTGAATTAAATCATTCAGATCAAACAAACTTTATGACTCATTAATGAGTCATTTCTCACTTACACATTTAATATATCTCATTTAAATCATCATCATCATTAAGTAGCTTTAAGTATTTCATTTCTTCTTAAACTATCTTTTTAACTTAAGTTTTCTTTTGAGTCTGAGCTTTCTCTTGAGCTTAAGTTTTCTTTAGATTCAGCTTTTTCTGAGCTTAAGCTTCGTTCTCTTCAGCTTCAACATACATAGTCTGTATTTACTTGTATAATTGAGTTCTCTGCTTCTTTGATTTTCTCTCTCACTCTTCAAGCATGAGTCTCAATGTTTGAGCAATATGTTAATCTTTCAAATCAAACATCTGCAGCAGCTGTTTTCTAGTCTTCAAAGAAAAGATTATCAGCTGACTTAAGCTGATTGATGCATTCATATTCAGCTCACTTAAGTTATTCATCAATGCATTCATTATTGCAAAGATGAATGTGTCACTTTCTGTTGTTTCATCACTGTTTTACTTAATATTATAAAAATAATATTCTTATGTTGAGCTTCAATGTCAAGAAATAGAATACAAATATGATATAAAGAGTTTCAAAATCAACAAAGCAAGCATGAATACATGCAATGATCAATCTAGTAAATAGATAGATCTAGAAGATAAACTAGATATAGATGATTAAATAAATAAATAAATAGATAAATATGTTTCTATGTAGATGCTTTCGTTTAGAAAAGAGGTGAAAAAATGAGTAAAAAGATGAAGAAGAAAACTTCGCTTGAGAAATCTTTATAAATGATAGTCAATATTCTCATGAACTCTGAAGATGCAACTAAATCATGCTCAAGAAATCTTTATCAATAGTAATCAATATTCTCATGAATTCTGAAGATGTGACTCAATAGCTTTGCTAGACTGATTGCATCAAGTTGAGTCATCGAGGTCAAGTCAAGTTCTCGACTCGTCAAGACTCAATTCGAGTCAGAATTTTGAAACTGAGTATTCAAGTTGAGTTATAATGTTTGAACTGAGTATTCAAGTTGAGTTAGAGTGTTGAAACCGAGTATTGACTTGAATTTTCAACTCAACTCGTCAAGACATGAAGATAGATAGATAGTTGTAAATAGCTTGTTCATTCTTCATGACTTTCTATCAAATAGCCTTCATGTTTTCCCGTCATGACTTTCTATCATGACTCTTCTTCATGACTTCTCTTCATGACTTTTCTTCATGACTTTTCTTCATGACTTTCTATTAAACAACTTTCATGTTTTCTCTTCATGACTCTTCTTCATGACTTTTCTTCATGACTTTTCTTCATGAATCTCTATCAAATGATCTTCATGTTTTTTCTTCATGACTCTCTACCATGACTTTTCTTCATGACTCTCTATCAAATAGTCTTCATGTTTTTCCTTCATGACTCTCTATCATGACTTCTCTTCATGACTTTCTATCAAATAGTCTTCATGTTTCCCGTCATGACTCTCTATCAAAAAGGTAATGCAAAAAGGTAATGCAAAAGCAAAAAACCGGAAAAATTTCTATATTTAACTCTCTTGACGTCATATTCGATTGCTTGACGAGTCAAGTTGAGTCAGCAGATTCTGACTCGGCTTGAGATTGATACTAGGTTAAGTCACAAGATTGATATCAAGTATTTGAGTTGAGTCACGACATTGATATCGAGTACTCGAGCGAATCAGAAAGTAGGTATGAAAACTCGGCTTGATGATCAGTCTAAGCTCTGCTTAAGAAACTTTTATGAATGATAGTCAATGTTCTTATGAACTTTAAAGATGCAACTCAATAACTCTGCTTGAGAAATCTCTATAAATAATAGTCTATATTCTCATGAATTCTGAAGATGCAACTGAGTCATGCTTGAGAAATCTCTGTTAATAGTAGCTAATATCTTCGTGAACTTTAGATGCAATTGAATCAATGCTGTTTCATGAGTCATTGAAAGATGAGACTTTATCTCATGATACTGTCACGATGACATCAGCGACTCAGATGACTAAATTAAAGAAGAAAAGAGTTGAAAGAGAAGACTTACGAGATTCTGAACACAATCAAGTCAAGATGCTGATGAAGAAACTTTTATGTCATGATAGAATGTGTAAGAACAAGAAAAATCAGTGTTGAATCACTGCTATCAATCAGCATGTATCTTTAAATTCTGCTTCGATGTTTGACTAATCTGCAGTCATAAATCAAAATGATGACATGATCACTATTAATACATCTTCAAAGCACATAATTGAGATATCTCAATCAACTGCTGCAAAGAGAAAAAGAGCTGCTGCAAAGACAATGACTGAGCTCTTTCTTTCTTTGAAGACTTCAGCTTTTAATTCTGAATTTGATCATCTGATCAATTTGATAACATTAGAAGAATTAAAACAACAGCAGAAGCAACAGCGACAAGAGCAGAAAATAAAGAAGCAAGAGAAGAAGAAGAAAATAAATAAGATCAATCAAAAAATGAAGCTGAGAAAGTTGAACAAACTGAGAAGATCAAACAAGCTGAGAAAGTCGTCTTCATCTGAACAATCACTGACTATGCAACCTAGCAGTTCTGTTAAAGATGATGATTTACTGAAGTATGTTCAATGACATATCTTATAAAAGAAGAAGAGAAGAGAAACGTTCATGACTGCATACATTAAGCTGAATGCTCAAGACTATAATCTGCAAACATTGCAATTCTGAAAGAACAAGTCTGAAGCTCATTGAAAGAACATGCATATACAGTCTGACATTGATATACAGTTAGCTAATGATGTCAGCAAATATGATATCTGAAGACTGCAAAGATCTTTACATGTTGAATCAACAATTAAAACTATGTCTGTGTCACAGTCACAAATAAAGACTCAGAATCAGACTCAGAAGCAGAAGCAAAAGCAGAAGCAGAAACAGAAGCAGAAGCAGAAACAGAAGCAGAAATGAAAACAGCAACAGCAACAGAAGAAGAAGAAGAAGAAGAAGAAGTACTTTGATGATTTAGAATATGATAATGATGTTCAAGAGAAAGATTCAGAAAATGATTACTACTTCTGAGCTTAAGCGTCTGTTTTTCTAGCAGTTTATTTATCTACATTTATGAATTATAGTCTATGTCAGCAAGTCAAAACAAATTGCCTGAATCATTTTTTATTTGTGATTGCTGTGATCTCACTGCATCGCGTAGAAACTCGTCAAATTGTTTTCTAAACTTCGTGTAGTACTGAATCAGATCGATGTTTTTCTTAATTCAAATCTTCAGCATTGCAAAGAAGATTTCTATGAGATTGAAATCAGATGAGTATGATGACAGCTTGATCAGCAGTACTTCAAACTTCATACAAAGCTGATTTAGTTTAACAGACTGATGAATTCAAGCATTGTTCATGACTATGACAAAGCGAGATTCAAAGTCATTTGAAGTGCATTGAGAAAGAACTCTGATTTGCATAAAGTCTAGAAAGATAGTCTTGATTATGAAGTCATGATGCATCTTTCATGTCATATATCTCTCTATCATATATGTCAACAGTATGCTTCATCTCTTTGATCACTTGAGCATTTGACTAACATGTAGAGAAATTTCAACAGAAGCTCAGTCATACTTTCAATCATTTAGTCAGTGAATCAGCATAAAAGAAGCTTCAAGCGTTGATTTAAATTTATCTGTTCACTCACATGCAGCACTTTCATTCAGAAACATCAGCTGATTTGCTGTTCAGTCAGTCAGACGAAACTTTCACTTCTCTTTTAAAATCTCACTTCGCTGAACTATTGTGCATTTGATGAGTTTCTTACTTCATTTTCATGTGACTATCAGTCTGAATACAGTGCTTTGATCAATAACTATGCTGAACTCGTCAAACAGAAATCAGATCATCTCGTCTTAATAAACAGTGAGTCATTGATGCAAATATTCAATGAGTTGCTCTGCATGATAGTCACTCAGCTTGAAAGATTTTTCGTTTATGAAAGCAGTAATTATGTTGATGATGATGTATGCTCTTCTTATCTTTCTGATCTGAGACAAGCTAACTTTGATGACTTTAAATATGAAGACAGTGAAGTCTGAATGATTGAAATGAATATGAATATGACTTTGCATTGCTGAAAAGAGCGACGACGACATACTGAAACTGACAGCAGTGACAGCAGTGACAGCAGTGATAAAGTTAGTCTTAAGATGAATATAACTTCAATTTTTAATGCTACGACATGAGAGAAAACAATGAGATTGATTTTATAATTCTGTTTTCTTATTTTGCACTTTTGAAGATTTTTCACTAATTTTGATGAAACTCTTGATAAATTCTAAAAAACGATACAGATTTTGCATACAACGATATATGAGATCTTTCATCAGTCTCATGAATGAAGCAATATCATAGCTTTAGCTCAAACTTCATGAACTTAATGATGTTCTTTAAAGACATCTGAGAATTCATTATGATCTTGAGAATAGAATGAAGACTTTCGTTTCACTGTGAAGTCATTGTCTCAAGATTATAATATCATCATGTATAACATAAAATCATTTATCTTTTCTTAAAGTATCAGTCAATTCAGAAATAGTCTTGATTAAATGAATGTAATAGCGTTAGCAATGCTGCTTGATTAACTTGCAGCTCAGTAGTAGTACTAAATTTCACTCACTGTCATGTAGCATTCTTAATCTCTTCACGATGCTCAAAAAAGTAGTTAACTTTAAATTTAGTTACTCATGCTTAAATGTTTTTACAGACATGTTAATTGCATAGTTGAAGCTGAATCTTGAACATAGATATAAATAGCAAAGTCATCAATCTCTTGATCTGATTAACTATAATAATTCGTGAAAACAAGCAATCATTAAATAGTTCTTTGTGTATACATTGAATGAAGAAATTGAACGTCTCTTTGAATTCTGATATGACAAATGAGAAGCAGACTGAAAAGATCATTGTCGTGTTAATGACATTTACAGTCATGAAAAAAAGCATCTTCAGTGCGTTGATATTGAAGATAGCATCTGTTTTCATCATAAAGTCGCTTATAAATCTCTTAAATAATTCTCGCTGATAGTTGTTCAATAAAAATATCTGCTCAATATTCTTCTGAATTGAGACGTCAGCATTATTTAGCATGTAGAAATATCAAATTCAAATGATAAACATTGAATTATTGAAACATTGAAGTAGTCTTGTAATAATTTTCTCTTTGAATCAAGTAATAAAAAATATCAAATTGTAGTACTGCTTTTTGAATAAATGAAATTTCTGATCATTATTCTTGAGAATATTTTCTAGCACACGCTCAGAAGCTCAATAAATGAGCTTGCTTAAGTGATTTGTTTTAATCAATTCAATTGTCTTCATCTGTTTCAACTAATGCTTTTTATGAGTATCATAGAAAAGAGAATTGACAATAACATCATGATTATGAGTCTGATTTTGTATTCTTAGTACTCATGTTTTATTCTCAGCATCGCGATCAAGAGATCAATAGTTGATAAAGTAACATCATTTGCAATCTTTGACTTTGATCTTAGTGAGTTTCTGCTAGCAATTCATACTTTCGTCTTTGTTAGCATGATCATCAAGCTTTCGATAATTTTTGATATCGATCTTGTGATATATGCATGAATAATTTCTTCTGTCTACTTCACAAAACTCGATGACTATCTGAAATCTCTGACTGAAAGCGTAGTTTTGTAGTCTTTCGTATGTCTCACTAAATATGTCAAAAAGCTCGTCGTCAGCAGAAGATTCTAAATGAGTCGAGAATATTCTATTGATTGCTCGCTGAACGATGAATATAAGACTAAAATTCAGATTGAGATGAGATTGTCATATGATAGACATGATGATGAGATCAACGATGACGTGAATGTAGATAGATAGATAGATAAATAGATAGATAGATAAATAGAGCGTAGATAAATAAAGCGAAGATTGTTTGAGAGAGAAGATTGACGAAGCTCAAAAGTCATACTGAATGAGCGATGTGATAAAGAGTTTATGATGAAAAATCTACATGTATTTGTTAGCAAACTACATTTAAATGAAGATAAATTTCATCTTTAGTGAAAGTGATGCTACTCGTAATGTGCATCGTTAAGTTGCGTTCTCAAGATCTTTTAAAGCGATCATCATAGTTGATACGTCAATAGCAATTCTCAAAATCATCAATTTCTGTGATAAGATCAAATCATAAGAACTTGAAGAAATTGTAGCAAGAGATGCAGAATTCGTTGTGACAGAAATGATCAGAGCAGACGTGCTTTCTGCGTTGTATGCAGTTTCAGATGTTTAAGTTTACTCTTGAGATGTTTCTGAGATTGTTGCTCTCGTCATCTTTCTTGATAGAAAGTTCGTGATAACAAACTCAGCTTTTGAGACAGCAGAAGTTGACTGAGCTCAAATTTGAATTTCAACAGTACATTCAGAATGAATCTGCGCATTGAGAATTTTGTTGCACTTCGTTGAAGCAATTGTTCTCTATCAATAAGAATTACGCGATTGAAAAACGAAAGAAAGAGCTGAAAAGACTTATCGCTTAAGCAACAGATCTTGAATTTCGTAAGAGCTATGTATTGTCATTCATTTAAGCAGCAGTTGACAGTATATGAGATATCTTCGTAAAATGTGTCATCAAGACATGACAAATTTAGATAGCACAAAGAAACATCATCATTGTTTGCGTAATCATCACTCAATTGCGATAACACAAGAGACATGAAGTAGCTGAGAAAAGTAATAGTTATCATTGCTTAACATCTTGTGCGAATTTGTAATTCTGAAATACAGTACAAAGCATCAAAGTTTAAAGCTCATAGCTTCTTTTATGTAGAATTTGAATCAAGTAGTTGAAGTTAGCAGATTGATGATCAAGACGCAGATGAACACTTCAAAAAAACATTTAACAGATGAAAGTCTTCAGTCTTGCTTCTCTACATACAGATCATCTTCACATCAAGTGATGTCTGATGCTAAACTCTAGAGTCAAAATTTCTGTTTTCTCATAGTAAAATATTTTCTGACTCTTAATTTCTCATAGTAAATTTGAAATATTACATTAGTCTCAGATATCACTTGACGTGATAACAAAGTAGTCTGTATATGACTTTTGAAGAAACAGATAAAGACTGTTGATTAATCAGAATTGTGAAAATTCTTCTTTGCTTCTAGTTGTTGCAATTCTAGATGTGTTTAGTTACTATATCAATTAGTCACTAAGACTACAGATTAATTCTCTTGAAGAAAAGTGTTAAGAATCAATAGTAGTGATAATAGTTTAATCATAGCTTATTCTTAAGTAAGAATATTTTATTGAGCACAAGAAAATTTATCTAATCATGAAAATGAGCGTTCTTATATATTCATGATATCAATCATTTACTTGATTTGCTCAATTTGCTTAAGACGTTAAGCTTCTTAAGTATCTTGAACATTCACTCAACATGCTTAATGACTTCTGATTATTGAGCTTCTTGTGCATTTATTCTTGACAACGATGCATAAAGTAATAAATAGAACAAGCAAAATGTAATCACATCTACAAATTTTCTTATTGATTATATATTTTAACTGTTATTTTCTACTTGATAACATCTTTGACTCAGCATTATCTTTTTAAAAAAATCGTGATGTCGATGTTTTTAATCATTAATCAATAGTAGTTATAGTATATAAGTATAATGTCTGAGAGTTTAAGCATTATGTATCAAAGCAATGTGATTGTGCAATTATTCTTTCATGAGATGTAATCATAATCATTCTTGCTGTCAGCAATATAACAGTAGCATTGCTGAATTAATTTATCTGCTTTTTAAATGTTTTCTGAATCTTTTGAAATCTTGTAAATTACTTCTTCAGACTTATTTTCTCTTTCACATGTTATTTTACTGCATTTTTAAACTTCTTTTGAATCTGCATATTCACAATATTTTGTGTCTCTGCTTCTGCAGCAAGTTTTTTTTTCTTTCTAGTATTTTTATCTTTTCTGCTTTTTCATTCTCTTTCTTTGTCTTCTTAATAATTGCTAAAATCTTTTTATCAAGAATTTCTTGTTATTATAATGTTTCTTCAGTATTCTTTTATATTTGATATTCACAAGCAGCTTTTACTTGATTTGAACTAAAAAACTGAAACTCAAAGTCTTTTTGAATAAGCAGATTAAAATGTTTAGTCACATGTTGTCTTGAGTTCAAGAAATTCTACATATATATACATTATATACATTCTGAACTTAGAATTAATAATTGTTGTTTATATTTCATTAAATAAAGCATGATTATTTCAGAAAAAATATTAAAAAAGTAAAAAAAAGAACTAAGCAAAAGAGTAAATAACAGAGAAGCAGTGAGAAAGTATCAAGTAAACAGTCAGAAAGCAGAGAAAGCAATGAGAAAGTAGTGAGAAAGCATAAAAGAGCAAAGAGAAAGCAGAAAAATTATATAAATATTAATGCAAAAGCGAAGTAACAATGTCTTGATCAATCATTTATCACATGTTGATTTCAGTCTAGAGATTACTATATATATATTATATACATTTCAAACTTAGAATTGAGAATTGTTGTTTCGATTCAAGAAAGAGAGCAGAGTCGATTTAGAGAAAGCAACGAGAAAGCATGAGAGAGTAGACAGAGAGCATGAGAGAGTAGGCAGGAAGCACGGGGGAGCACTAAGGGAGCACGAGGGAGCAGAGGGGCGCAGCAAGGGAGCAGAGGGGGAGTATTGAGGAAGCACATTGGGGCAGTGCAAAGGCGTAGCAGGTGGGAGTCAGAAATGGCTCCATCGATATCGGCTTGAGTTGCCCTCTGGGTTTTCTAATTGCCTAGAATTCCAGGGAAGCTTCGATGCCGGTCTACTACCTAAACTTAGTTAAGCTAGACCGGGTTTTGTTGCAGCCTAGCCTCGCCTTTGATTCACTTCGATGTTCTTTCTTTTGATCATTCAACGTGTACTATAGTAATATTATTCTGCATTTACACTTCGAACTTACTGTCCTCTGACTTTCAGAAGTAGTTGCCGTTACTCTGAGACAAAAACGTGAGTGGTTCGAACTGATACCGATCGTGCTTTCAAGTGATATTAACGGTAATCGTTGAAAAATCCTCGAAAACACCTAGATACCGGGAAACGAGAACTCTTGACGTAGTCCGTATCGATGCTTGGAATTCTATAGCACTACTCCCAAATCTGGCTGCAAACGTGGTGATCTATGGCTGCTGAAGCGCTGGGTCTTGCCTTCGGGGCAGTCTCCCTCGCCAGTCTTTTCCAGGCTTGTGTAGACTGCTATGAATGCATAGACCGTGGAAAGACTTGCGGTAGGGACCTCGCTATACTTATGACAAGGCTGGAGATTGAGAAGATCCGGCTTTCGATGTGGGGTGAATCTGTAGATATTTTCCGAGCCAGTGAGGGCGTGTATGGAGTATTCGAGCGTCCTCAGGTCCAGGATGCCGTTTACAAAGTGCTCAAATGTATTCAAGTAGTGAGTCTATAATCGTGATTTCTTCAATAGTCTAACAGGACGAAGGTTTTTACAAATGTTCAAGATCTTCGTTCGCGTTACGGTCTTATTCCAAGTGTGGGAGATGACGAAAGACGGGCGGTACCAGATGACCTGAGCAACATCCGTCCCATTCGGTTCCAGATGTCCTATTTTAGGTTTCAAGGAAACTTGACGAGAAATCAGGAGAGCTTGGGAATACTTAATCGTATGACTTGGGCAATCCGAGATTGGAAGAAGTTCACTTTGATGGTCGATGATCTGATGTCTTTCAACAATGGTCTTGAAGCTATCACTAATTCTATTGAGGCTCGGAAACGACGGCTGCAGTTGATACACGCGGCTTTGGAGTCATTGCAGCCTGATCTTTCTAATCTCCGATTAGTACAAGAAGCCACTGTAGGGAACAATGAAAATTGGGCAGAAGCTGCCAGCTCTATTATAGAGCAATCCGAAACCGGTACCACTGCAGCTCGGATTTTAGGCTGGCGAGAAGATGTTGACGCAGGATTGAACGTCGATAGTAGGAGGAGCGAAGATACTCCTCCTGAAGTAACACAGGGTTCAAATGGTGCGGCTCCAACGAATCCACTAACCCCCAAGGCTGTTATCTGATCCACAGAAGCTGACCATACGCCGACAGATACATTCACTTTGCGAGGCACCATGACCTCGCTGTTTTACATTACGACTAGCAGCTGTGCTGGTTTTGATCTACCTAAGTGTTGCTTGGGGCAGACCGAAGTCGAGGGAGAAGAGCGGGAAATTGATACAGAAAGCGAAATGGCCAAACTTATCGACGAGCACGCTAACGATGATTTGTTCGATTATATCAACATTGAACAAGACTCCAAACGCAATACGTATTGCTACATTTATTGCGCTCCTTGCTGGCTCTCGATATGGACTGCGGCGCGAATCTGCGAGAACGAGTGCTGGAAAGGCAGAGCTACATCTATGACATGGCGTATCAGAGTCGATGAGCGTATGAATCCAGAGTATACCCACGCCCGCACAAGGCTCGAAGAAGTTCTGAGCTCGGGACAAATTCTAAAACGCAATCCTGGAAAATGGGGATGGTGGCTTTATGTGGATTTGAACCACATCCGACGGCGATTGTATACCTTGGACAATCATGATAGAGAGACTGGTTCCGAGTTCCCAAATGAGATGTACTGCGACGTCGGCTCTATCTTGAAAGAGCATAGGACGACCACAACTTGCGTTGCCATGGTTATCCTTGCTGAGGCGGAGACATATCGTACATTCAACGCACTCCCGGGCTATATCTCATTTCCAAGAATACCCGAACAAAATGAAGTTTACCAATATAGCTGGAACAACGATTCCCCGGCTACAAAGCGAAAGCCTATGTTCTTAGGAACCTACAAGGTGACGTACATGTCGTTATGAAATAGGTATGTCGAGAGTTTTCTCCCATGCACTAGGCTTTTTATGACTGAAAATAGGCACATGACTGATAGTCATTCATTTGATCCGTAAACCAAACATAGCTCACCACTTTACGACGGTACTGGTTCCCTCAGTAGCAGGACGATGGGAATCTTGCTTTAACACCTCCCAACCAAGCTGTGTCCATCAAACTCTCCGTCTTCAACACCAGATGAGCCGGCGGCAATGGACTTTGCGATTTCGCGCTGAGCCGTAGTGAAGTTACTACTCGGTCTCGAAGTCGATCTGGGGTAGTGTCTTATTATCATTGCAGATTCCTTTACTTGAAATAAGACCCTGAATGAAGTATCACAAATTGCTATTGACTCTCGTTCCTTTCAACGCCACACCAACTATGCTTCAAAAACCATGTTTCGGAAAATTCATAAAGTTGAAAGCCGGCTTCGATCGCCGTGAACTTATTCCTTTCGCCAACATAACGATATAGACTAAGCTTGCCCACAATCGCATGCGCACATCGGAGAGCTATACAGATGAACTTACTCAAGGCGCTAGGGATGCTTGGTGCTAGAGCATACATAACATCCAGAGCTCTACTATGCCTGCTCAACGCTCTTGGCACTTGAGCGCCTCGAGCACTTTCAATGTTACACTTGTTACCTCCGGTGCCATCTCACTCCTATTCTAGCTCACCAGGTAATTAGTGTTGGTTCAACAAGCCGGATATTTTAGGGAGGGGAGAGCTGCCGAGATTGAACTTGGAGCATGAGTGAGCATGAGGGAGCACAGAGGAAGCGAATGAACGACACAGGCTTCAGGGCACGAGCAAATTGGAGATGCCTGAATTAGCAGATAATTACGTGCTATTTTGAAATGAAATATTATATACACCCTGGACTCAGGATTAGGGATTGCCGCTTTCGATCGGGAAGGGGAGCAGGGCCGCTTTAGGCTCCCTCTGCTCCCTTGATGTTCCCCCATGCTCCCTTAGTGCTCCCTCGATGCTCCCTCATGCTTCCTCGTGCTTCCTCGATGCTCCCTTGCTGCGTTCCCTTGCTCCCTCGTTGCTTTCTCTAAAGCGACTCTGCTCTCTTTCTCAAATCGAAACGACAATTTTGAATTCTAAGTTCGAAGTGTATATAATATATATATAGTAATCTTTGAATTCAGATCAACATGTGATCATTAGCTGACACAGATGCTATCGCTTTGCTTTCTCACTAAAGCTCATTTTGTCAAATTGCTTTCTCTTTGCTTTCTCATACTCTTTCTTTGCTTTTTACAATGAGACAGTTCAAAAGTGCAGCAAATTGATGTTTAAAATGAGTTTTTCAGTCTTTAATTAAAGCTTTCTTTACTCAAATTAACTTTTTTATTTCTTTGACTGTTACAAAATGTGAATAGTTTGAGAAATGCACAGTCACATTAAAGAATATATATCATGATTCTAGTCTTGTCAAACTTAGTTTTCTAGTCTTGTTAAATTTATTCTTGCTTCATCACATTAACTAGTTTCTATTAAATTTAGATTAACTTGACATCATCTGTGTAAGATGTCAACTTTTTCAAGTTTAACATAAGCTGAGAAATACACATATGTAGTCAGCTTCTTTTCTGTAACTATCTTTCTTTCTTAGCATTTATCTTCTAGTTAAATGACATTTATATTGACTCGCTCTATGCTGATCTTTAACATTAGATAAATGCTCATCATTTACTATTTTGCTATTGATGAATAAATGATACAAAACAATCTATTCAGTAAGAAAAATTTGCAAGAAATTCTTCAAATTTGCATCATCATTTTAAATTATAAGAGATTCTTCGATTCTACACTCATTTTCATCATTCTATTTGCAAGAAATTCTTTGAATAAAACACTCAATTATTATCTGAAATTCACAAGAAATTCTTTGAATTTTCACTTATCAAAAAACATCAATTCAAAACATCAACTTCTCATTTATTCTTATTTCAACAACTTTTATCTTCTTTTATCATGACATATGATGTTGAGTCAGTTGAGCTTCAAACAACTCATTTGTTTAAAAGCATTGTTAATAAAAGAGTGTCACTTTTACTCATCAATGCTTCAGTTGAAGTTGAGAAAGCTGTCATATCATGAAACATAAACATCAAAAAACAACTGTTTCATTGAGTCAGCAATCAATTTGATGAAATTATCAATATGCTGAACGAGTTTCAAAGTCAATGAGACTTAACTTTACAACTCAATAAACACTGACTTCTTGTACAAGATGATCATAGAAAGAGAGCGAAACAACTAGAAGTCACTTTCAATAAAAATGATGAGCTAGAGAAAAAGATCAATCAGCTACAAGATGAGCGATTGAACTTCAGAGTGAAACAACGTCAAGCTGATCAATCTATGTCTCGTCAAGATACTCAGTCAGCTGAGCAACAAGTCAATCAGAAAGAAGCTCACTTTCAACGAGAATCTTCTACTTTATTTAATAACGAAAATGAGAATGATCATCACAAGTTCATTAAGCTTTCGAATTCACTCATGTTCATTGAAACAGATGACTTTATCTGAAAGACGTGAAACATCAAAATAGCTGACAAGCTCAATGTCAACGTGAATCATTACTCTACGGAAAAGATTTGTATTGTTTATGTGATTTTCAGACTAGAAGATGATGCTGATCAGCAAATTTATGCAAAGCATTATGTTGATGCTCTTTCATTTTATCAATCACTATCAGAGCTACTGAAACATCTGAAAGAAATTTACGAAGATCAGAATTTGATTCAAAAGTGTTGTTGCAAATACATTGCTTTGAAGCAGCTTAACAAGCTCTTCAGCTCTTTCTATTCAGAATTCACTAGAATATTCAGCTTTCTGAACTATGATGATGTCACTCTGATGAACAACATTCAGAATAAAATCAACAATCATCTTCAGAACGTGTTGTCAGTTTGTCTTATAAAGTTTAACTCACTTGATAAGCTTAAAATCTTTCTTCAAGATGTGAATAACAAACAACAAGTCAATTATCAGCTACGTGACGAGTAATGAACAGTCAAATCAATAGCAGCTTCGAAAAAACGTTTTGTTTCTTCGTTGACATCAGCTTCAGTTCTAACTACTAGCTATGTTCGACTTGCTACTTTTTTCATTCTTGAATCTGAACAATCAAGAATGTCAATTATCTGCTTTAATTGCAAAGTATCGAGTCATCTTTCAAAGAACTGTTCTCAGCTGAAGACTAGTACTTTGACATCTCATGCATTCATCTCTCGTCTCAATGAGATCATTATGTCAAAAGAAGAGAAGAAATTATTTACAGAAAAATCAAAGAATGAGACAAAAAACTAGTGACTTTCATCAAAGACGTGATGAAAGATGTGTTAATTTCTTCAACAATGAGCAGCTCAAGTGATCTTTTTGCTTCAAAATCTTTGACTACTGAATGTGTATTATCTAGCAATGAAATTAGTTACTCATTAAAGTCATTGATTGACATTGAAGCAGCTGACTATTCGTTTATTGATGAATTAATCGCGCAGAATGTTTGTGATCATTTGCAAATTGAATCTTTATCTTTAATCAAGCTCAAATCAATAAGAGAATTCAATGATTATTATGCAAAAAAGCTCATTACTTATGCAATTTATTCAAATCTAACTGTTCGAGATCATATAAAACGTTTCGTCTTTATGCTGATTACTTGATTGAGTCAGCATCAGATGATTCTTGAAAAAACATGAATGAACAAGATCAAGATGACTATTGATATGAAAGATGATCATCTTCAATTTTCTAGTTTCGAAGCTTATATCAAAGCTTCTATCAAAGCTCATTCAACTGTTCTTTCGAGCAAGAAAATCGCGATAGAACAAAAGAGTTTAATCTCTATCAAAATACTAAAGAGATTTATCTCTTCTGTCATCACTTGACTCAGCGAGAAGTCATCTTCATTCAGTAAAATCATGAAATCATCTAATTCAGTCAACTTCGCTTCGTCTTTCAATTCAATAAACATAGCAATGATAAAGACTGCAGCATATAAATCACTAGTCAAACGATTGAATGTAACTACTTTTGCAATTATTATCACGAAAATCGATCAACTTCTAAAAACAGCTAGAAATAAACTCGAAGATGTAAATCTACAAGAGCTTTCACATGAAGAAATCTTGAAAGAAGGTAAAGCTAAGCTTTCTTCAAAATATCATGACTATCTAGACGTGTTTGATTGAGTGATGACTGATCAACTATTTTCTCATCGTTTCTACAATCATAAAATCGAGTTGACAGATGAGAGAACATCTTCTCGAAGTCATCTTTATCATATGTCTGATTACAAGCTTCAAAAGATGAAGAATTACCTGATCAAACATCTGAATAAGAGCTTTATATCTTCTAGCTCGATCTCATATGCTTCGCTCATACTATTCATCAAAAAGAAAAACGATAGTCTGCGTTTCTGCGTTAATTATAGAAAGCTCAATGCTTTGATCAAATGAGATCGCTATCTTCTACTCTTAATAGACGAAACTCTCGCTCGTATTCAAGATAGCAAGTATCTGACTCGATTAAATATAATAGTTGTCTTCAACAAACTATGCATGCATTTGAAAAGCGAATATTTGACTATCTTTATTATCTCTTTTGACTTCTACAAATATCACGTGATGTCTTTTGAATTAATCAACGACTCAACTTTCTATCAACATTATATGAACGACGTGCTGTTTGATTATCTACATCAGTTTTGTCAGATCTATCTAGATGACATTATCATTTACAGCAAAACACTGAAGAAACATAAGAAACACGTACGACTAGTTTTATATAAACTACGAGAGATTGATCTACAGATGAATATAAACAAATGCAAGTTTCACGTTCAAGAGATCAGCTTTTTAGAACTATTGCTATTCATTGAGAGACTGAAAATGAACTTTCGAAAGATACAAGCAGTTGTTGAATGATCTACTTCTACAAATCTCACTCAGATGCAGTTCTTTATCGACTTCTGCAATTTCTATCGTTGCTTTATAAAGAACTTCTCGAAGATTGTTCAATCAATGATTCAACTCACTCAAAAAGAGATGATATTTGAATGAGATCACGCTTGTTAAACGATTTTTGATCATATGAAAAAACGAATGACTGAAACATTTATTCTTCGTCATTTTGATCAGAATAGAAAAACTATTCTTGAAACAAACTCATTCAACTACGTCAATGATGACATACTTTCTCAGTATGATGACGAAGAAACATTGCATTTGATGATCTACTACAGCAAGAATCTGAGTCTCGCTGAGTGCAATTACGAAATTTATGACAAGAAGTTACTAGCAATCATTCAAGCATTCAAGCATTGATGATCTGAGCTGAAATTGACTGAGCTATCAATTAAGATATTCATTGATCATCAAGCTCTGACGTCATTAATGAAGAATAAAGAGCTGAGTAGACGTCAGATGCGCTGAGTTCAAAAGCTCGTTGACTTCAACTTCAAAATCATGTATTGTTCAGATAAACAAAACATCAAAGTCAATGCATTGACTCGTCAAGTCAATTCAGTTTCTAGAAGTTTCAAGAATGAATGATGTTGCTATCAGCGAACTACAATTCTGACGTTGAATCGAATGAAAATCGTTGATCTGAAGAAGAAAGAGAATAATGAATCAATTTATCGATTGATTCTAGAATTTAATAAAATCAACGAGAATTGTGTTCTACTTCGTGAAGTCATATCAAAAGATGAAGCTCAATATGAAGATATTAAATTAAGAAATTGTCGAGTTCAGAACGAAATACTATATTGAGATGATTTTCTATGAGTTCTTTTCAATGAGCATCTTCAAATAAAGTTAATTCAAGAAGTTCATGATCAATCTTTTATTCATCATCTTGAAATTCTTAGAACAATGAAAGCAATAAGAAGATACTACTATTGACTCTCAATATGAAAGACAATAGATAAATATATTTGAAACTGCTACATTTGTCAGCGATCAAAAGCTTCTTGAGATAAATTCAATGAATTATTACATTCTTTATTCATACTCAAACAGCAATGAAAGAACATAGTCATGAATTTCATCATCGATCTACTCTCTTCTGAAGGCAAAAACGTCATACTAACAGTGATATGTAAACTATCAAAGAAACGACACTATATTTCTTGTTCTATCGATGACGAAGAAATCACAGCAGAAAAAACAGCTGAGCTAATGCTTCAGTGAATATATCAAATACACGATTTACTCGATTTCATTGTTTCGAATCGAGACTCTCAATTTATCTTCATTCTATGAAAGTTACTTTGCAAAAGACTGAGCATTAATCTTCAACTATTCACTGTTTATCATTCTCAAATCAACGATCAAAGTGAACGAGTCAATCAGAACATTGAAAGATATCTTCAATTCTTCTGTTCATACATGCAGAATGATTGAGCTAAGCTACTGCTCATGATTGAGTTTGTCAACAATAATGCTCTGTTCTCAGTCATCTTCTTGATCTTTTTCTTTCTAAACAAAGACTTTCATTCTTATATGAGCTTTGAACTCGATACAATTGAATATGAAAGCTCTCGTGAACGCTTGCAAGCGACTAAAGTCGAAAATATATCTGAACATATGAACAAGATCTTGACGTTTGCTCGCGAATCTCTAGTCAAAACAAGAAAACAAATGATTCAACAAGCTAATAAGCATAGAAAAGAAGTTGATTATAAGATTGAATCAAAGATGTTTCTGAATGAATGAAACATCATTACAGTGAGATCTTTCAAGAAGCTAGATGACAAAATGCTCGATTTATTCATCAATCTAGATTTCATCGACTCGTCATATAAGCTGAAATTATCAGAGACTATGCATGTTTATGACGTATTTCACTCTGATCTGCTTCGCTTCGCCGTCGATGATTTCTTGTCTAATCAAAAGAATGAGTCTCTTGAATTAATAGTGATAAACGACGAAGACGAATGAAAAATCGACAATATATTGAATTCTTGTTGATATTAAAGACGACTTCAGTATAGAGTCAAATGAAATGACTATGACAATGATTTCAATTGATACAACTGTCAGAATCGTGTCTAGATCATACAATCAGTGAAGATCAGAGTTGATAGTGCTTGATCTTTAAAGATAGCTATAACTGAATATTAAGAATACAGAAGAAACTGAGTATCAGAGCTTTTATATATAATAATATTCAGAGACTGCGCTAGACTCAAAGAAAACAAGATGACGCAGATAAAGATGTGATGTAGAGTGATGATGAAAAAGAAATGTTTGATAATACAAAAAGATGTTGAGAAAACAAAAAAGCTTGAATAAAGACTTGAATAGAGACGCAGACTAGCTTTAATCAATTCGCAGAGTACACTAGCGCTTACTCTGCGAATTGATTAAAGCTAGTCTGCGTCTCTATTTGAGTCTCTTTGTTTTCTCAACATCTCTTTGTATTATTAAACATTTCTTTTTCATCACTATTCTACATTACATCTTTATCTGCGTCATCTTGTTTTCTTTAAGTCTAGCGCAGTCTTTGAATATTAGTATATATAGAAGCTCTGATACTTAGTTTCTTCTGTATTCTTAATATTCAGTTATAGCTATCTTTAAAGATCAAGCACTATCAACTCTGATCTTCATTGATTGTATCATTTAGACACGATTCTGACATTATATTAAGAATTCGTTAATCACACGATACTGATCTCATTATTCATTTAATCAACTCGTACAGACGAATTGAGTCTAAAGAAATTTGTTTATCTGATGATTCAATCTTGAAAGACAAGAACAACATCAGAGAATTTATAGAATCAACGAAAACATATGATTGTTGAATTGCTAGAAGATTTATCGCTCATTCAGTATGCATTCATTCAAAATCGATTAATAGAATCTATGATAAAGAATCTTCGTGAATTGCTAGAGAATCAAATCAATCAAGAAAATTATCATAAAGAATCTTCGTGAATTGCTTCAAGATCAATTACTTTCACAAACATCTTTTTTGTTGAACAAACATTCGTCTTTCTTCATAAAATCATTGAGCTTCGTTCTTCGTTCAGTTTAAACCAATTCTTATCTTCTTCACTATGACATCTAAGAACACATCTGATAAAGATCAAGCTTTCGCTGATCTTTTGCAATAAACACGCTCACAAGCTTTCTCTTCTATCATTAACTCACAACATGCTTCTTCATTCATTGCTTTCAATGAATCAAACGTTGAAATCATCATACTTGATGATATAGAAGTATGAAAGAAATGTATCTATGATCTTAATGAAGAAACAGATTATCTTGTCAAGATGAAACAACGAGACAAGAGCGAAATTCAACAGTTGAAAGCAAAACTACAAGCTTTCACTGCTATCACAGTTAATGTAATCATCACTGCTCTCTTGATTGTCATCTACTTTGAATGATCTAGATATCATAAAATACTCGATTCTTCGATGTTCACTGATGAAAAGAATTCTACTTGAGAGAATTGATCTCTTGACATACGAAAGAAGCTAGCAATGAACGTCAACATCTTTTCAAATGAACTTTACAAGCTGAGCTACATTAACTTTCAACTAGCAGATGATGTTATCGAAGTTATTCAAGTCAGATGCAATCTCAACTGTGATAATCTCTATCTGACTGTCAATGAACTTCTATAGAAACTAGCTCAATCGTTTCATGATTCTGATAAGAAAGACAATTATCGTAGAAAATATATTAATCTGATTCAAGAATCAAAGAAATTCAGCGATTTCTTTAATCAGTTTTAACGACTATACATCTATCTAAAGTATCAGAAGAACGTACTAGTCGTTGATCTAAAGAATAAAATAAACCCTCGTCTTTGAATCTTTTGAACAGCTCAGATGAAGTCACTCATTAAGCTATCAGATATTCGAAACTATCTGATTCACTTAAACAATGAACATAGAGCAGTTCAAGAGATAAAGAACAAACTACTCAAACGTGATGATTCAAAGATCATCATTTCTAAAGCAATTATTGCTGTTCAGTCTTCTGCTTTAAAGTCTGACTGATCAAAGTCGCGCAGCGCAGTTTTGACTAGCGTTAAGAATGCAGACGTTCTAGTCGAAATCTGTTTTGTATGTCACAAATCAGATCATAGTTTCAGAGAATGCTCAAATCAATCTATCAAAGTCATTGCAATTGATGAGAACTACAATCGTTTTGAACTTGATACTGAATCAGAGTTCAAGTCAAAAAACTAGTCATCTCTTCAACAGTTACTGAAGTGAAGATTATATCTTTGTGCAATCTAGACGAAATTCTATTGAAAGAGAATTACTTTGATAAGTCATTTCTAGTTGATACTCTTCTCATTTTGCAGAACGAATCATTCAATCTTTGTTCTTTGATAGACAGTGATTCAGTCATTTATACAATCATACATATCAATCTGATCAATAGAGTATGTAAAGAGCTGAAAATTCAATCTATATCACTGACAAAAGAGAAGTTAATAAAAGAATATGATGAAAAGATATTTAAGAAGACTATCACTCATAAAATTCTATTGAATCTCATCATTGAAAGTCATAAAAAATTGACTGTTTCTATGTTGATAGCTGACATCAATCATCATGAAGTCATATTAGAAAAATCATGAATGAACAAAAATGAAATATTACTGAATATGCAAATCGACGTCATTGTTTTTTCAAACCAATTAGATACTGTCAGAATCATGTCTAGATGAGTCAATCAGCGAAAGTCAGGGTTGAATAGTGCTTGATCTTTAGAGATAGCTATAACTGAAATATTAAGAATACAGAAGAAATCAAAGAGAGTTTCGAGCTGTATCTATAGTAGGGCAAAACAAAGAGGGCGAAGCAGGTTTGCTTGAGTATCAAAAGCGCTAGAATAGAGTGTTGAGGCTAGAAGTTCAACATGAGTCAAAACCTCTAGAGCTTGTTGACTAGAAAACTTTATTCAATCTCGACACACTTGTAACATTATCTTCTTCTCTTTAAAAGTCATGTTTCTATGACTTGTAATGTAGTTCATAGCACTGACGTAGAGTCTTGATGTCTGTCTTTCTATCAACCTTTTTATTGATTCAAACCAACTCGTCAAATGCCTATTGTAGCAGACTCACTATGTGAGATAGAATGATCATTGAAGCAGACTCACTAGTCGACTTGCTCATCGAAGAGATCAACTATCGGCTTGTCATTGAAGCAGGCTCACTAGTTGCATGTGAACGTGAGGTAGATCGATTCACTGATAGATAGAACGATGAGAGTAGATATGTCATTGCATTGACGAAGAGTGTCATTGAAGCAGACTCACTAGTCGACTTGCTCATTGAAGAGATCAACTATTGACTTGTCATTGAAGCAGACTCACTAGTTGCATGTGAACGTGAGGTAGATCGATTCACTGATAGGTAGAGCGATGAGAGTAGATATGTCATTGCATTAATGAAGAGTATCATTGAAGCAGACTCACTACGAGAGCATCATTTGTAGCAGACTCACTAAATTGATCTGACGGCACAGATTGTTTTGACTCGCCTGATTCACAAGCTTTCGAGGCGAAGAGAGAAAGAAATTGAACAGATTGTTTTCACTCGTCTGCTTCATGAGAATGGGTTGATTCTCTAGCAATCAACGAAAATTCTTTATCGTTGATTCTATTGATCGAGTGAACTTTGCGTACTTAATGAGCGGTAGATTCTCTAGCAATTTAAACAGTCTCGTCGTTGATTCTATTGACTTTCTGATGTTGTTCTGTCTTTCGATTGCGTCGATCACCAGGTAAAACAAATTTCTTTATACTCGTTTCGTTGTTCATCGAGTAGCTTGAATGAGTATTGATATTGATATCATGTGATTAACGAATTCTTAATATAATGTCAGAATCGTATCTAGATGAGTCAATCAGCGAAAGTCAGGGTTGAATAGTGCTTGATCTTTAGAGATAGCTATAACTGAAATATTAAGAATACAGAAGAAATCAAAAAGAGTTTCGAGCTGTATCTATAGTAGAGCAAAACAAAGAGAGCGAAGCAGGTTTACTCAAGTATCGAAAGCGCTAGAATAGAGTGTTGAGACTAGAGATTCAACATGAGTCAAAACCTCTAGAGCTTGTTGACTAGAAAACTCTATTCAATCTTGACACACTCGTAACAGATACTTTCATTTCGATTTTTTCAATTTCTTTCAATTCAAAGCACTTAAGTTGATTGCGATCAACTTCATCTACTTTTACCTTTCAGTCAAAGATTTCTAGAATGCTCAAATGATCTGTTTCAACTACAATTCAGAAAGAGTCATTCTCAATTCAAAGCATAAACATCGCTTCGTTCAAAACACTGTTGAATCGCTCAAAGAAGAATCAGACTGAAGTATTTGCTCTATTCATGAAGAATATCAATAAAGAAATCACGTACAACACTCAGTGCAATTTGAACGCTCTGAACGTCTCTTTCGTCAAGAAAACAACTCAGAATTTGAAAGCTATTAAAGTCAAGCTGCCTTCAGAATATCATGATTTTCTAGATGTTTTTGATCGAACTCAATTGAATAAGCTATCTTTGAATCGCTTCTACAATCATAAAATCAAGCTGACTAGTGATTCAACTTTCTCTCGTTGTCGAGCATATCAAATGTCTTCTCTCAAGCTTCTGAAAGTAAAGAAGTATCTGAACGAGAACTTGTCAAAGAGATTTATCACTTCAAGTCAAGCTCTTTACTCATCACTCGTTTTATTTGTTCTCAAAGCAAACGAAGATCTTCGCTTCTGCGTGAATTATCACAAGCTAAACGTCATTTTCAAGCGAAATAGATATTCGCTATCTTTAATAGACGAGATCATTAATAAGATAGCAGATTGCAAGCATCTGACTAGAGTGAATATCATATCAGCGTTCAACAAACTTTAAATGCATCTTGATAGCGAGAATTACACCACTTTTATCACTGCTTTAAAAGCATATAAATATCGAGTGCTATTCTTTGAATTAACTAATGAATCAATCTTCTTTCAGCAATATATGAACAATGTTTTATAAAAAATTCTGAATGACTTTTGTCAAGCTTATCTGAATGATATTCTCATCTATAGCAAAATCAGAAAGAAACATAGAAATCACGTCAGACTAGTGCTGAGATGACTACGCGAAGCTGAACTACAAATAGATATTCAAAAGTGCGAATTCAATGTAAAGAAGACAATCTTTCTAGAAGTCATTGTATCAGAACAAGATCTTCGCATGAATTCAAGCAAGATGATCATCATAGTCAACTGAACTACTTCAACAAATTTGAAAGAAATTCAAAGCTTCGTGAAATTTGTGAACTTCTATCGTTGTTTCATTAGAGACTTTTTCAAACTAGTCAAATCATTCACTCAATTGACTAGAAAAGACACGTCTTTTGTTTGAAACAAAGTTTGCGTTTAAGCTTTCAGAAATCTGAAGAAACAGATCAGTTTCGCTTTAGTTCTTCGTCATTTCGATCTCAAACGTCAGACTCTTTTGAAAATCAATGCATTAAACTATGTAAAAGATGAAATACTGTCTCAGTATGATGATGAGAATGTACTTCACTCGATGATCTTCTACAGCAAAAGCATAATTCTCGCTGAAATCAACTATTATATCTATGACAAGAAATTGCTGATCATTATTCGCTGTTTTGAACATTGACAACTCAAGCTGAAATATACTGAATTACTGTTACGAGCGTATCAAGGCTGAATAGGGCTAGTCAGTGCCTCTAGCTCAGATCTGACTCAGTCTCTATTTTCTTTCATCAACATCTCTTTGTTCAACATCATCTTTCTTTCTACATCACATTCTACTCGTGTCACAAACACATTCTCTTCAAGCTTAGCGCAGTCTCTGAATATTACTTAAATAGAAGCTCTTGTACTCATCTTCTTCTGTATTCTTAATATTCAGTTATAGCTACCTCTAAAGATCAAGCACTATTCAATTCTGACTTTCGCTAGTTGACTCATCTAGGCACGATTCTGACATTATATTAAGAATTCGTTAATCATACGATACTGATCTCATTACTCATTCAACATACTCGTACAGACAGAACGAGTCTAAAGAAATTCATTTACCTGATGATCGACGCAATCGAAAGACTGAACAACACTAGAGAGTTTGATAGAATCAACGACAAGACTGTTTGAATCGCTAGACAACTTATCGCTCACTAAGTACGCAAAGTTCACTCGATCAAGAGAATCAACTCATTCTCGTGAAACAGACGAGTGAAAATAAGCTGTTCAACCCGATTAAGAGAATCGACGATAAAGAATCTTCGTGAATTGCTTGAGAATCACTCAAAAAACTCACAAATCAAAAATATCTCTCTAATCAACAACATTCTTCCCTGAAGATTAAACACTTGACCATACGCCTTCATTAATACTGCCGAGCATCGTCATTCGCTCGACCTCGTTCTTTCTTCAAATTTCACCATGTCAAAACGTTCATCTATCGAAGAACGTTTCGAAGAATTTCGAAATCGTTTCTCTTAAACCTCTGATGCTGATTCATCAAAACTCTCTAGTGCTGAACCATTCATCAGTGAAGACGACGAGTCATTCGCTGAAACAGTAATACTCTCTGTTTCTATCGAAAACTGAAAGGCTCGATGCATGATTCTTGACAGAGAAACAAATCGACTCAACAAGCTGAGTAATCAACGAGACGATGAAATCAAAGAGTTGAAGACTAGACTTCAAACTAAAGAAATCACTTCTTCTGATTTCATCTACTCTGAGCGTTCTAGATCTCAGAAAATACCTGATTCTCTCTGATTTACTGACGAAAAGAATTCTACTTGGGAAAACTGATACGGCAAAATTCAGAATAAACTAGAGATCAACGTCGATCTCTTTTCAAATGAACGAGTCAAACTGAGCTATGTACATTTCAGATTATTCGATGACGCAGCTGATGTCGCTCAATCTAGACGCGAACGTGACTGTGTCAATCTTTATAAGATCGTCGATGATCTTT
>JAABUS010001309.1_pt1 | contig 55252 bp, 53 predicted proteins | sample 5560161 | NCBI WGS metagenome assembly JAABUS01 (sample SAMN10711885, study PRJNA513376) | rock metagenome | isolation source: Antarctica rocks | place: Antarctica: Victoria Land, Trio Nunatak nord | collected 2016-01-04 | reverse complement strand
TCTACTCGTCGCCCTGTCTCAGCCCGAACGGCGACCGGCTCGCCTGGTTGAGCTGGAATCACCCGAACATGCCATGGGACGGCAGCGAGCTCTGGGCAGCGCCGGTGACGCAAGACGGCTCACTCGGTACGCCGGAGCGGGTCGCGGGCGGACCGGACGAGTCGATCTTTCAGCCGCAGTGGTCGCCCGATGGCCTGCTGCACTTCGTCTCCGACCGGAGCGGCTGGTGGAACCTGTACCGGTCTCGCGCGGGCACGATCGACGCGCTCTGCCCGATGGAGGCGGAGTTCGGGTTGCCGCAGTGGGTCTTCGGGATGTCCACCTCTGCGTTTCTCGCCGCCGACCGGCTGGCCTGCGCCTTCACCGCCGAAGGCACGTGGCGGCTGGCGATCCTCGACACCGGCACCGGGTCGTTGACCCCGGTCGCGGTCCCGGACGACGACATCGGCGATGTCCGCGCCGGCAACGGGCGTATCGTCTATCAGGGTGGCGCCCCGGATGCCCTCGCGGCGATCGTCGCGGTCGACCCCAAAACCGGCAGGCGGGAGGTGTTGCAGCGCTCAGGCGACCTGGCGATCGACCCCGGCAATCTTTCCAGCGCAGAGCCGATCGCCTTTCCGACGACGAGCGGGTTGACCGCCTACGGCTTCTTCTATCCGCCCATAAACGGGGCGTTCCGGGGCCCGACCGGGGAGCTCCCGCCCCTGCTGGTCCAGAGCCATGGCGGCCCGACCGGGGCGACCGAGACGACCCTTGACCCATCGGTGCAGTACTGGACGAGCCGGGGGTTCGCGGTGCTCGATGTCAACTATGGCGGCAGCACCGGCTATGGCCGGGCCTACCGGCAGCGGCTGAACGACCGGTGGGGGATCGTCGATGTCGACGACTGCGGGAACGGAGCGCGCTACCTGGCGGAGCAGGGCCTGGTCGATCCTGAGCGGTTGATCATCCGGGGTTGGAGCGCGAGCGGCTACACCACGCTGGCGGCCCTGACGTTTCGAGATCAGTTCAAGGCGGGAGCAAGCCACTTCGGGATTAGCGACCTGGAAACGATGGCGCGCGACACCCACAAGTTCGAGTCGCGCTACCTCGACGGCCTGATCGGTCCCTACCCCGAACGTCAGGACATCTACCGCGAACGCTCGCCGATCCACTTCACCGACCGTCTCTCGGCACCGATGATTCTGTTTCAGGGGCTGGAGGACAAGGTCGTCCCGCCGGATCAGGCGGAGACGATGTACGAGGCGGTCCGGGCCAAGGGGCTGCCGGTCGCCTATGTCCCGTTCGAGGGAGAGCAGCACGGGTTCCGGCGGTCGGAGAACATCAAGCGGGCGCTTGAAGCCGAGCTCTTCTTCTATAGCCGGGTCTTTGGCTTCGATCTCGCCGAGTCGATCGAGCCGATCCCGATCGCCAACCTCGACGCGGCTGCCACCGGCTGAGCAATGGAGGTCCGCCTCTTCGCGGCGGCCGGTGCCTTTTTGGACCGCGCCCGACCGTTTCTGCTCGCCTATGAAGCACCACCTTCTGCTGGGGATCGCCCGAACGTTGGTGGCGAGACCGCCTGGCGACGGCATCCCGCCGTACCTGGCGACGACTGAACGGCGTGGCATGGTGATCGGCGCGGCGATGCAGACGCCGCCGTCGAACATGATCCTGTCATGACTCGACGAGCCGGACGCCTCGGCGGTGGTGATGGCAACCGATCGGTATCAGCGCCTCCCCAGCGTCGCTCTCCCCCGCGTCATCGGACCGCGCCAGGAGAGTCGAGCCTTTGGGGAGGCAGGGGTCGAGGTCACGGGGCAACCATTGCGCCTGGCCCGATCGGAACGCATCGCCCCGATAGGGCGGGTCACTGGACCAGACCAGCCAGCCGCAGGGGTGCTCCGCCAGGCGACGGAGGCTGACCGTCCGATCGTCCGCGCCTGGATCCACGCGTTTATCGACGACGCATGTGGCCACGTCGGGCCGGATGACATCGACCGGACCTTCAGGTCACGGCTGAGCGCCACGACTGAAGCCTGTTACTACTGCGAGCTGATGGGTAGAGCCGTCTCGCTGATCGGTTGGTCAGGTCGGACGCCGAACGGTTTCCGAATCGGCCCGGTCTAGACGCCGCCCCCGGATCGACGCCGTCGCTATGCCACCATCGCGGCGCTCTGCCGGCTGATGCTCGCCGGTGAGGGGACGTGGTGCGTTCTCGTTGCCGACCTGGCCAATCCCACCACCGCCCACATCTACCAGTCGATCGGGTTCGAGCCCGCCGGTGATGTCGATGAGTACGCGTTGTCGAACTGAAGTTCTGCATCGGCCGGGAGCGCCACACCCTCCGTGCGATGGGACGGCGCCAGCCCCCTACTGGCGGCACCCGCCGCACACGCAACCCCCTTCTCCCAGCATTGAGGGAAGAACCACGACCGCCCCGACCGCCAGAAGGACGGTGCCCGCCAGAGCGGTCAGGGATCCGCATCCTTCCGCCCACCAGCAGGCGCTGACGATACACATCACCACCATGCCGCTCGGCTGGGCGCACATGGCTTGCTCCCGCGCACGACCGCTCATCCGTCTGGCGGCGCTACCGCGTTGCTCCATCAGAGTTATCGATCGCAAGGTCGTACATCACACTATCCTCCCTTTGCGCACAATAGGACCGGTGAAATGTCGTTGACAATGAGGCAAATCTTGAAAATCTGGGCGTTCCCTGTACATTGAGCGTGTAACCGGCGCCGGGCGGCCCTGGTGTTGCCTGTCTGCCGTTCACCGGATCGCTCGCCACGAGACTCCCGCACCGCGCTCGGGAGGAGGATCGGGATCGATGTCAACAGGGCCCCATCGCCTCGACCTGCTCGCACGCGCCATCTGGAACGGCGGTGAGCGCGGCGCGCTGCCCGCTGGGCTCACCACCACCCGCCGTGGTGTGGTCGGGGTCGTCCTTGGGGCCGCCGCGGGTCTGCTGGCGCAGGGATCGCCCGGCGTCGCCGCCGACAGCGACGAGACGACCGGCTGCACGCCGACACCGGGTGCCGGGGGAAGCTCCACCCAGGGCGCCACGATATCGAGTGCCCAGGTCCCGGAGAACCCGAACGATCCGCCAACTCCCCGGCCAGCCCGGATCTATGAGGGAACCTGTCTCGACCTCGCGGCCGATCCGGCCTTTCAACTGCTCGATGTCGGGTCGGGTCGGGCGGCCGGCGGGTCGGCGACGCCAGCCGCCGGGGGAACTGGGAGCCGCGCGGTCGGCGTCACCACCGCCGTTCCCGGTCAGGTCAGCCTGACACTGGTCGGCGCCTCCCTGCCGGATCTCCTTGCTTCCCCCCATGCGATCGCGGTCTTTGGTCAGGCTGGCGGCGATGGACCGCCGATCGCCTGCGGCGATGTCGGTGGCCGCGCCGGTGGACAGATCTCCGATGACGACCTGGTCTTTGGTCTCCGCGAACGGTCAGGTTCCGGCTATTCCGGTCTGGCCTGGCTGCGAGGCGATACCGACCGGACGCTCGTCCATGTCTTTCTCGCCCGGGGACTGGCCGAGGGTCCGGCCGGGGTCGGCGGCGAGTCCTTGACGGTCACCGAGGATGGGGTCAACGTGCGGGCGGCGGCATCAACCGACGCCGAGGTCGTCGGCACCCTCGACGCCGGCATCCGCGTCACCACCCTCGGCCCGGCAGCCGACGGCTGGATCGAGGTCAGCGACCCCCTCTCCGGAGTCCGCGGCTTCGTCCTCCAGGATTATCTGAAGTAGATCCCGGGGGATCGTTGACGATCGGTGAAGGTGTCGCCGGCTGGCGCATCCCGGGGCTGGCGCTGCGCGGAACACCGCCGCACGAGCTGACGGCGGATTGGCATCACCGGCCAGGGGACAGTCGTCTCTCCGCCACCGAGTCGCCGGGTCACACTCCCTGATCGGCGATGACGACCGTGCACGGCGGGGATCGGTATCGGACCTTCGCGCCTCATGTTCGAGGGTGCCGTCGGGTCGACCCGATCGTTCCACCGGAGACGCGAAGGTTTTCCCGACCGACTACCGATCACCCACGCGCGCGAGCTGAGGATGATGACAGCAGATCCCCGGGCACAGCGGACGCCCATCGGTCCCGACAACGTGACGAGCGATCAAAGCTATCGTCATCGCGTCTTCGATGGGATGGCGCTGCGTCGCAAGAATCTCGACAACTGCACCTTTACGGGGTGCTCGTTCGCCAACGCCGACCTCACCGGCGCTCGACTGAATGCCTCGGTGTTTCGCGCGTGCAATCTCAGCAACGCCCGGATCGCTGGCTGCAATCTCTTCTCGACCGCGTTCGAGGGATGCCGCATGGTGGGCCTCGATTTCCGCGAGGGGCTCACCTTGACCGCGACAACGTTCAAGGCGTGCGTCCTGGACTATGCGATCTTCCGAGGAGTTTCCCTGGAGAAGAAGGTGTTCGAGCAATGTTCCCTCGTTGAGGCGGACCTGTCGCTCACGAATCTCCGGCAGGCGTCCTTCGACCGTTGCGACCTGACGCGCGCGGACATCCAGGAGGCGGCGTTTTTCCAGACCGACCTCCGGGGGGCGAACCTGACCGGCTGGAACCTCAAGCGCCACGATCTCCGGGGCACGATCGTCACCACGGCACAGCTCGAGATTCTGGCAGCCGAGCTTGGTATCCTGATCATCGATCCGTGATGCGGACGGAGCGCGCATGCCATGCGGTGAACCGCCCGACAGGAGCGGTACCATCTCGTCGCGCCGGTATCTGGTCGCCGGTCTCCGACCGGCTCGTAAGGGGAGTTCCATGGCCGCGGCGGCTCGCAAGGTGATCGTGACCTGTGCGGTGACAGGGGCGATCCACGTTCCATCTCAAAGCCCGTACCTTCCGCTGACCCCGGATCAGATCGCGGCGGAGGCGATCGGCGCCGCCGAGGCGGGCGCGGCGATCCTGCACCTGCATGCGCGGGACCCGAAGGATGGCCGCCCGACCCCCGACCCGTCGGTCTTCGCGCAGTTTCTGCCGCGGATCAAGGCCGCGACCGACGCGGTGGTCAACATCACCACCGGCGGCGGCCAGCACATGTCGCTGGAGGAGCGGTTGGCCACACCGCTGCAGATGCGGCCGGAGATGTGCTCGCTGAACATGGGGTCGATGAACTTCGGGCTCTATCCGGTCCTCAATCGCGTCAAGGAGTTCCGCTACGAGTGGGAGCAGCCCTACCTGGAGCGCTCCCGCGACTACATCTTCCGCAACACCTTCGCCGATATCGAGCAGGTCGTTGCAACCCTCGGGGCGCTCGGGACACGGTTCGAGTTCGAGTGCTACGACATCGGTCATCTCTACAACCTGGCGCACCTGCTCGACCGGGGGATCGTCCAGCCGCCGCTCTTCGTCCAGACGATCTTCGGCATTCTCGGCGGGATCGGGCCGGAACCGGAGGATCTGCTGCACATGCGGCGGACCGCTGACCGCCTCTTCGGCGATGCCTACCATTGGTCGATCCTGGGCGCCGGGCGGCACCAGATCAATCTGATCACGATGGGGGCAATCATGGGCGGGAACGTTCGGACTGGTCTCGAAGATAGCGTCTATCTCGGCAAAGGCGAGCTCGCCACCAGCAACGCCGCACTGGTGGCCAAGGTCGTCCGCATTCTCCGCGAGCTGTCGCTGGAGCCAGCCACCCCGGACGAGGTGCGCGGGATGCTGGGGCTCAAAGGCGTCGCGGCCGTCGGGTTCTAGCGCCTGTTCGGTACTCGGGAACGGGGCGTCCGCGGTGCTCTATGGGAAGCACCCGTGCGCCGCCCGTACCCGAGTGATGTCAGCGATGAGGAGTGGGTCCACGTGGTGCCCTCCTGGACCGGGCGCTCCCTTGCCGAATCCCGTTTGAACGGCGATGTTCGCTGGAAGAGCGAGGTAAGGCGACTCGAGAGCTGAACGAGAAGCCAGCTCGCCTGCCGTGGCCGCTCCCGCTGTCAGACCAGCACGGCCTCGCCGTCCGCCGTCACCTCCGTACCGTCGCCCCAGAAGCTCAGGTGATCGGCGACGGCATCGGCCTCGCCGATCGGCTCCGGCAGCACCCAGGCTCCGTCCTCGACCGTCGTGCCCCCACCGGTGACGTGGAAGTACGCGGCACCGCCCTTGTAGGGGCAATAGTCGCGCCGCTCGGACGGCTCCAGGCGACCCGTCACGTCTTCCCGGGGAATGTAGTAGCGTGGCGGGATCGACGTCTCGAACAGCTTGACCGCCTGGCGCGTGTCGGCCACGGTCTCTCCCCCGACCTTCACCACGACGTGCTCCGACGTCCGGCGGCAGTCGAACCGGTGATACGGGTCGCGCGGGTGGCCGAAGATCGGCTCTTCCTCCTCCAGCCACTCGTCCAGCCGGCCGAAGTCGATCGAGACCAGCCCCGAGAGCGACGGCCCGCCGGCGGGCGGTCCCGAGAAGCTCCAGGCAGCATCCGCCTCCACGCGGTCCCCCACCTGAAGGTCGTACGTGGTGCGCTCCCCCTTGACCGGGTCGCTCGCTGGCTCGCCCGACGGTAGGAGCACGCCGTACCGGACGTCCTCGACTGGCAGATACCAGAGTGGGAACTGCTCGCTCTCGTGGAGCATCTTGGCACGGCGTGTATCGACGATCGTCTCGCCCGCGAGGACGCCCCGGATCCGTTTGGGAACGTCGTCGAGGTAGAGGATCGCGCCCGGCACCGCCGCCTCGATGTCGAAGTTGTAGGTGCCACCCGGTGGGCGAGCGAGCGGGGCCTTACCGAAGCTGAGTGTCATGTTTTGGAGGTCCTATCGCGACGATCGAGGCGATGACGGTCTGAACGCGTCCCGCTCGTCGGCGAGCAGGTCCGCTGTCTCGCTGGCCTCGTCGGCGGTGAGCCCGCGTTGCGTGTTTAGCTCCGCCGAACGGGTCGCGTACGCCTGTCCCGGCTCCCTGCTGGCAGGCAACTGCTCACCGTCGCGCGGCAGCCGGAGTTCCTTTGCCGGCGTTCCCAGAAAGGTAATCTGCTCGGTGAATCCGGCTGGCGTATAGAGGTTGAGCACTGTCGCCGTCTCCGACACCACGGCGAACCCATGGACCGTGTTCCTGGGGATGAACACCATGCTGCCGGCCGAGGCGGTCTTCACCTCCGTGCCGATCTGGAAGCGGATCACGCCGTCCAGGATAGAGAAGTACTCGTGCAACCGCTCATGCACGTGGGGGGGGCGGACCACTGCGCTTCGGCATGACCTGGTCGAGCACGGTCAACTCACCGCCAGTGGTCTCCGCGGTGGCGAGCACCAACCGGAGCGAGTCGACGAGCCAATACTTCGGGGCATCGTCACGAGTGATCACGAAGGGCTGAACGGCCGGGGCACCAGACGTCATGGGTGGGATATCCTCTCTCGTTGAGCCCAGCAAGCGGGACCGACGGCCTGATGGTCGGCAGGCCACCGTGAATCGATGGCGGTGGACGCTTCGATCGGGCTCAGCTGCCGCGGTGTGCGGAGGGGGCGACCGGCTGTCACGTCATCGCCGTCGTGCGGATGCTTGAGCACGCGCGGCTCATACTGGCCCTGCTGAAAACTCCGTAGCCGACTCCAGAAGCTAAAACGGCGAGCTGATCTTGTCGGCGACGATCCGGACGATGACGCGGATTTGGTCGCGGCCGCCATACCATGCGTAGGGCCCGCCGGTGTATTTTTGCGACAGCTGTTCGATGTGGTCGACCCCGCCCTCGGTCGTCGTCTCGACCACGTGGCCACGGACCTGGATGTATCGGGCGGGGTTGGCCGGATCCCCGATCGCGACCGCGACCCGCGGATCGCGTTGCATGTTGCGCAGTTTGGCGAAGCCCTCGACGGTGTTGATGACGACGTGCTCGCCGTCCGTGTCGACCCAGGTCAGGGTCAGCTGGGGTGAGCCATCAGGCATCGTGGTGGCGACGTAGCAGGTGCTTGGCTGGCGCAGCAACTCAAGCAGGTCTTGGGATAGTTCCATGAGTGGTCTCCAGTGCTCCGCGTCTGATGCGTCAGGTCGAAGGTCATCAGTCAACAGTCAGGCGGCCTTCTCCGCCGAGAGCTCGGCCAGCGTCACCGGCTTGATATCGGGGTAGCGATCATTCTGCAGATCGTCGAGTGCGGTCTGACCCGTCAACATGTAGAGCAGGTAGGTTCCGTCCATCGCCGGCAGTGCCTCGCCCTCCTGGCGACGATCCGCGATCCAGGTGCGGAGGTCGTCCGTCGTGCCGCGACCGCGACGCTCGTACCGGCGACCCGTGCCGTGCTCGACGTGGGACACGATGTCGCCGTACGACAACCGCTGGCCGGCGACCGCGAACTTGCCGGCGGGGACGGAGCGGTCAACCGCGACCCGCGCCGCGTAGCGCGCCGTGTCGTCGACGGTCGTGGCGTCGAATCGCTCCTCGCCGGTGCCCCAGAAGGTCGCGACACCGGTCTCGTTGTCGAAGTCGATCATCCCCGCGCCGGAAGCGAGCATATCGAGGAAGGCTCCGTTGAGGAGGTGGATCTGATCGATGCGGAGGGTATCATGGCTTCGCCGGCCGCGCGCCGCAGGTCGAAGGCCGGATGCTCGCCGGGCGAGGTTTTAAGAGGTCGAGCGCGAAGTCTGAGGGGAGCATCCGGCGGACGCCGTTGGCAGCGGCGGCGCGGGCCAGCGCGACCTGCCCGTCCACGAGAACCTCGCGTTCACTCTGGAGCGCCGACACCACGACGTCAACGCCCCCTGTGGCCCGACCGAGGCTCGCAGTGTCGCTGACGTCGCCTTCGACAACCTCGGCACCGCGCTCCACCAGCCGATCCAGCCGCGACCGCTTCGCGGGGTCGGCGAGCACCGGCGAGCGGACCAGCAGCCGCAGGGCGACCTCCTCGGCGTCGAGGAGATGGTGGGCGATGCGTCCGCCGAGCATGCCGGTGGCGCCGGCGAGGAGGACGGTGGTTGACGGCATGGTGGCTCCCTTGCTCAAAAGTGGAGAAACGGTCCACGGTGCGAGGAGGACTCTAGCACCAAGTGGAATAGATATTCCACTTGGAAGCGACTTCTCCACTTTAGCGGTATGATGGGGGCATGCCAGAGATCCCTCCCTCCGTCGAACGCACCCTCCTCCGCCGCGACGCCGAGCGGAACCGTCGCCGGATCCTCGCCGCGGCTCGCAAACTGATCGCGGAGCGCGGGCTGGGCGTGGGCTACGAGGAGATCGCGCGGGAGGCCGAGGTCGGGGTCGGCACCGTCTACCGGCGCTTTCCCACCCGGGACGGCCTCTATGAGGAACTGTTCTCTGACCGGGTCGACGCCGTCGTCGAGATCGTCGAGGCAGCCCTGGCGGTCGAGGATCCATGGCTGGGGCTGTGTCAGTTCTTCCAGCGCGAGTTCGAGCTGCAGGCGGCGGACCGTGGGCTGCGGGAGTTCCTGCTCGGCCGTGCCGATAGCACCGCGCTACGGCAACTCGCCGGACTGCGGATCCAGCCGCTTGTCACCGCGCTCTTCGAACGAGCCCGGGCGGCGGGGTGCCTCCGCCCGGGCATCGGACCGGGTGACATCGAGATCATCCTCGCGATGCTCGGCGCCGTGATGGACGCGTCGCTCCACGTAGAGCCCGAGCTGTGGCGCCGCTACCTCGCGATGGTCCTCGACGGCATTCGGGACGAGGGTCGTCACGACGAACTCCCGGGCGCGGCGCCCAACCGGCCCGCGGTCGGGCGGATCCTTGCCGGTTGGATCCTGCCGCGACGGAGTCACGGTCAACCCGGCGCCGACCCGACGCCATGATCCCGAACGCCTTGTCAACCGTGTTGCGGCGGGGGCGGCGCGACGGGCGGTGGGGCCACGGGAGGGCACGGCGCCCTCCCCTCCTGGTGTGGAGGCGGTCAGGCACGAACCACCGAAGCCACATGGGAAATCAAACCGATGGTGGAGATGGCGCCCTAGTCCAACGCTGCATAGTCCTGAGATGCACCACCGGCGCGACGATACTTGATCGTCGCGCCGGTGCGCCCTGAAGATGCGGTCGTGCCGGATCTCCTACATCACGGGTGAGATCACTAGAAGGTCGGCGTCGTCTCCGCCTTCGGCTGCTGCGGATCGTTCTCGTCGGACGTGCTCTTGTCGTCCTGCTCGTGACGGCCGTCGTTCCAACCGCCAAATCCACCATGACCCCTGTCGCCGCCCATATCGCCACCATGTGACCCGCGGAACCCGCGACCACCCGGCCCAACGAAACCGATCGGAATGCCGTCGGCGTCGATTCGCTCCTTGAGCGCCGTGGCCTGGTCCGCCGTCAGATCACCGGCCCCCTGACGGTCGTCGACGACCTGCTTCAGCGAGTCGCGAATCGCCTGGTCAACCCGAGCCGTATCGGTCTCGCCGAGATTGGTCGCGAGTTTGCCCAGGAAGTCCTGATAGAGCTGATCTGGGCCGGTCTCCTTCGACGTGGTACCGGAGTCGCCCGCCGCCGGGGTCCCGGCAGTGGTTGACTGCGCGCTGGTCGTCTCAATGCCAATCGCCCTGGTGCCCGCAAGGATCAGGAGCAACCCCAGCACCCCGGCGATCGTCTTCCATCTGGTCATCATGTCTCCTCGTAGTTCAGGTCATCAACGTTCCATGCCCAGGGCGCCGCAACGGCCCCGTGACGCCTCCCAAACCCCGGCGGCGCTCGGACCTGGTGCCCGCGGACCGCAAGGGGACGAGCCCCCCGGCACCAGGCGATAGGAAAGACTCCCACCACGAGACGAGCGACCAACCACGACCGGTGGCCAGGGATCAACGACCGGCGCCTGGGGTCGCGATGATGCGTGTCGCCCCAAATCAGAGCATGGCTCACTTGTCCGAGCGCCAGAACCGTCACCGAAGGACCTCCGATCGTCCGCTGATCTGGCATCAACGGTAGAGGGGCAACCTGAACGGGAGCGGTCGGTTTCCTGGGAAATCGATGGGGAGATGAACGACCCTTCACCCGCGCCGCCGTCGGCCTGCGGCGTTTCGATCATGAGGCGCCGGGGGATGTGGTACACACGACGCCGAGCCTGACGATCGGGAGACCCCGCTCCGCGCCACGGTCCCGTGGGGGCGGTATCGTTCTCAGGAAACTCACAGGGAGCGTCCGGGTGTGCTCCAGCTTGACTGCCTACAGTCAAAGCGACACCAGCACCGGCGAACCCAGCGTTGGTGCTGGTGTCTTCTTCCCGCGGACGATCGTCGCCCGCGCCGGCCATGGGTCACCCAGCCGCGGGTCGACCCCGGCATCTATCGAGGAGTTGTCTACCAATGCACACCCTCCGAACCACTCGACAAGCCGGGTTCCTGTCACTCGCGCTGGTCGCACTGACCCTTGCCGCGTTGCTCAGCGTCGTTGGTCAGCCGTCGGTTCGGGCACAGGAGGCGACGGCCACCGGCACGGCGACCGCGCCGGGCGTCGTCGGGGCGGCGATCCCGACAACCACCTGCGACGCCCAGTCGACCGCGACCGCGGCCGCATCGAGCGCGGCCTCCTACACGCTCGTGAGCGACAAGTCGGAAGCGCGCTACCGGGCGCAGGAAGAGCTCGCGTCGATCGGGGCGAATGAGGCGGTCGGGAAAACGAACGCCATCATCGGCACGATCTTGCTCGACGCGAAGAAGACCCCGCTCGCCTGCTCGCGCTTCGATGTCGATCTGCGGACCCTCACGAGCGACCAAGCCCGACGTGATAACTATCTCTACAGCAACACGCTGGAAACCGGTCAGTACCCGCTGGCGACGTTTGTCCTGACCAGCGTTGAAGGGCTGAATGGTCCGCTCCCCGATGGCAAGGAGACGACCCTGACGCTGATTGGCAACCTGTCGGTCCACGGGGTGACGAAGCTCGTCGCCTGGGAAGCAACGGTTAAGCTCGACGGCGATGCGCTGACCGGAAGCGCCAAGACATCGTTCAAGATGCCGGACTTCAACATCACGCCGCCCGTGATCGGCCAGGTCGTCTCCATCGAGGAGACGATCGGACTCGAAGTCGACTTGAACGCCACCACGGCGTCCTGAGGCGCGGTGATGCGGAGGAGCGGCCAGGTCCGCTCGTTCCGTCCGGGCAAGGGAGATCAGTATGTCCTGGGTACGCCGTCACACCTGGCTCACGCTCTTTGCCACCCTCGTGCTCCTGCTGCTAGTGATCGTCGGTGGCTACGGGATCTCGCTGGCGAGTGATGCGGGGCGCCTGCCCTGGCAGGAACAGCCCACACGCATCGCCATCACCCCGTTCGCCGACATCCCCGGCTTCAGCGCTCCGACACCGACGCCGATGTCATAACGCACGAGGGGCCAGCACACGCTCAGGGACGGAGGGGGCCGGCAATGCCGGCCCCCTCCGTCGCGTCAGGGCGCCAGCGGCGGCATGGTGCCGCTTCTCCGGCGCGGCGCATCCGGGCCCACGACCTGATGTCGCCCGGCAGCCGCGCGTTCAGCTCTCAGCAAACTCTCAGGAAGGGCTCAGCCCATTGTGAGACCCGCGCTCGATACTCGAGACAGATCCAGACATGACCGCGCTCCATGGGGATGCGATCGGGCCACGGGATCGGTGATTCAGCGGTTTCGACAGGATAGAAGGAGAACAGACGGTGAACGACGCACCAACGCTTGAGCGCGGACATTTCAACCGGCGGCATGCAGTGATCGCGGCCGCGGTGGCCGGGCTTCCCCTCGCCATGGGCGCCACGAAGGTGGCCGCCCAGGAAGCGGCCACGGCCGCCACGACTCCAACCGCCGGCGAAGCGATGTGGGTCAAGTACAACCTCAACACCGCCACCGAGGAGCAGTTCCGCACCATCCCCGGCGTCGGCGACCGGATGGTCAAGGAGTTTCTGGAATACCGTCCCTACGCCTGCATCGCCCAGTTCCGGCAGGAGCTCGGCAAGTACGTCGACGAGGGTGTCGTCACCGGCTACGAGCAGTACCTGTTCGTTCCGGTCGATCCGAACGCGGCCGACGCTACCACGCTGCAACAGCTTCCGGGCGTCTCCGAGGAGACCGCCACCGCCCTGACCGATAGCCGCACCTATGCCGATACCGCCGCCTTCCTGACCGAGCTCGGGACGCATGTGTCACCCGAGCAGACGACGCTGGCAGGCGCCTTCCTCGCCACCCCATGAGCGAGCGCCAGACGCTGGACCGCCTCCAGCTCTTTCTGCGCTTGCTGGCGACTGGTCTCTTCGTCGGCACGATCGCCGAGCTGATCGTGGTCGGCCACGACGACGACCCGATCCAGTTCGTGCCGTTTCTCCTCTGCGGTTTGGGCCTGCTCGCCCTGGCCGCGGTCTGGAAGCGACCGGGCGCAATCATGGTGCTCGCGCTGCGCGGCATCCTGACCGTGATCGCGCTGGGGAGTCTGCTCGGTGTCTACGAGCACATCGAAGGGAACATCGCCTTTGTCCGTGAGATTCACCCGCACGCTGGCACGGCGACGCTGGTCAAGGCGGCGCTGACTGGCGGGGCGCCGCTGATGGCTCCCGGAATCCTGGCCATCGGGGCGGCGGTGGCGATCGCAGCGACCTACGCGAGCGCTCCTCAGGTCACCGGCGAGCGGGGACGCTCCCGCCAGCCGACCGCGGTCACGACGCCCTCCCGGTGCACGTCGTGACCGCCGGAGCGGTGACCAGGCCGGCAGGGCTCGTCGGCCCGACCACGACCGACGAGCTGACCGCCATCTGCTGGCATCATTCGGGTGGATGCCCCGGTCAGTGGACAGCGGCGATTGCGCCCGGCCGGTCCACCGCTCGCTCCAGCGTCTCCCGACCAGGCGGTACACTTCACGGTCATGAGCCAGCAGACCAGGGATGGCACGACCGCCGCGTCGACGCGCCGCTGACCTCTTCCATGCGGCCCAGCAGACACCTTCCGATCCAAAGGAAGGAGTGGTGGCGATGGGCATGAAGGAACGCACCAACAACGGGTCGATCCTCGTGGTCGAGGATGAGGAACCGATTCGCGAGTTGGTCGCGACCGCGCTGCGCTTCACCGGCTTCACCGTCAAGACGAGCGCCTCCGGCTCGGAGGCGCTCGCTGAGGCGCGCAACGCGACCTACGACCTGATCGTGCTCGATGTCAACCTGCCCGACCTCGATGGCTTCGCGGTCTGCCGGAAGCTCCGCGCCGATGGTCATCAGGTGCCGGTCATCTTTCTGACCGCCCGTGACGACCCGGCCGACCTGCGGGATGGCTTCTCGGGCGGTGGTGACGATTATGTCACCAAGCCGTTCAGCCTCGAAGAGCTGCTGCTGCGGATCGAGGCGGTCCTGCGGCGGGCGGGCAATCATCACGCCGACCCCAGCCGACTGACCAGCGGCGATGTCCTGCTCGATGAGGATGCGCACCGGGTCTGGCGCAGCGGGAGTGAGGTCGAGCTGTCACCGACCGAGTTCCGCCTTCTGCGCTACCTGATGCTGAACCGAGATCGGGTGGTGTCGAAGTCGCAGATTCTTGACCATGTCTGGGACTACGACTATGTCGGCGATCCGTCGGCCGTGGAAACCTATGTCAGCTACCTGCGGCGAAAGCTCGACGACCGCGATGCCCGGCTGATCCGCACCGTGCGCGGCGTCGGCTATGCCCTGCGATCGCCGGAGGGGGATCCCGCGGCACCATGATCGGGCACGGACGGATGCTGGAGCGGCAGGGGTGAGCATCAGGGCCAGGTTGACGATCGCGGTCGCGCTGGTGCTCGCGGTGACACTCCTGCTGCTTGGGGTGGTTCTGGTACGGACCACCCGGGCAACGCTGGTCGATCAGGTCGACGATCAGGTCTTGACCAACTCCGTCCGCGCCGGGGAGATGATCGGGCCTCGCCGGGGCTACCGTCCTGGCCGCGATCGAGACGCGGGGGGGCCACCAGACGACGCCTTCGGCCCCTCGGCGTCAGCCGGCGACGATCTGACCGAGCACCCGGTCGCCTATCTCCTCTATAACCCCAGCGGCACGCTGCTCTACGACGAGCCATGCGGCTTTGCCGATCGTCCGAAACCCCTCCCCAGCGTGCCGCCGATCCCGAGCAGCGCGGTGGATGACCTGATGGACCGCGTGGTCACCGTTCCGGCGGTCGATAACTCGCTCGACTATCGCATGCTGGTGCGCCGGGTAGCGGGTGGCAATCTCTTCGTGACGGCCGCGCCGCTGACCGAGGCCGATGCGGCGGTCGCCCGCCTCGTGAGGGTGCTCGTCGTGATCAGCGCCGTCGCCCTGGCGGCGGCGGCGGCGGCCAGCTGGTGGCTGATCCGGCGGGGGCTGCGCCCCGTGGACCGGATGGTCGACACCGCGGCCGCCATCGCCGCTGGCGATCTGAGCCGGCGCGTCCCCGGCGGTGATCCGCGTACGGAGCTGGGCCGTCTGGGACACGCCCTGAACGAGATGCTTCATCAGATCGAGGAGGGCATCCGTGCCCGCGCCGCCACCGAGGCGCGGTTGCGGCGATTCGTGGCCGATGCGGCCCACGAGCTCCGCACGCCACTCACCTCGTTGCGCGGCTACGCCGAGCTGTATCGCCAGGGCGCCATCCCCGACGATGCCGGGGTTGCCAATGCGATGGGCCGGATCGAAGCGGAAGGTGGGCGGATGGCCCGGCTGGTCGACGATCTCTTGCTGCTGGCGCGACTCGACCAGCACCGGGCCCTGGAGACCACGCCGGTCGATGTTGGGGCGATGGTGCGGGAAGCGGTCGCCGATTTCCGGGCCGTCGCCCCGGATCGACCCATCACCGTGCACGACAACGGCGACGCGGTGGTGCAGGGAGATCGCACCCGCCTGCGCCAGATCGTCGATAACCTGCTGGCCAATGCACGGACGCACACGCCCCCTGGCACCACGGTGCACGTTGATGTCACCCGAACGGCGACCCAGGTCGAGATCTCGATCGTCGATGACGGACCGGGGATCTCCACGACCGATCGTGCCCGCGTCTTCGAGCGATTCTGGCGAGCCGATCCGGCCCGAACGCGGAGCAAAGGCGGGGCGGGGTTGGGATTATCGATCGTGGCGTCGCTGGTGGAAGCGCACGGCGGCACAATCGACCTCGGTGGCGAACCGGGGAAAGGCACGACCTTCACGGTGCGCCTGCCGCTCGCCGCACCCGCGGTGGAGACCCGCTCCCCTCTCTCCCACGACGTCGGGCCAGCCGCGATCACGAGACCGATCGCGACACCCCGCGACGCGGTCCGCCCATCATCGTGATGCGCGATTCCGTTAGCAGCCGGTGCCGCTGGACGTGGCACCGCCGCCTGGCGCGGCACCCGCACGGGGACGGAGGCAACCAGCGACGTACACTTCGCCGTACACCATCATGAAGAGATGTGCCGTTTGCTGGGCCGGTTGACTCGCGTTGATTCTCAGTCCTGTACCGGAGAAGACCATGCCGCGTCCAGTCGCCATCCTGATCGCCCTCTGCTGTTCCCTCATCTCGCTGACCGCGACCGGTATCCAACCGGTGGGCGCCCACGTCCCGCTCCGGCCATATGCCTTCAGCGCGGCGGCAGCCGAAAGCACCGCGGAACAGGCCGCCAGCAGCGCAGCCCGGGCGATCTCCCGCCTGGAGGCCAAACGCGACTTCGCCGCCATCTATCGCCGGATGCACCCTGACTCGCGGGTCGAAGCGCCGCAAGAGGCAGTTGTTGGTTGGTATGACGCGGAGTTCAGCGGAAAGCGAACCGCCGAGCTGACCGTCACCGACGTCCAGTTCATCGACTGGACCTGGGCGGTCACCGGCGAGACCTATCCGCGGACGGCGGCGGTCTCCTACACCCAGCCCTACTGGATCGACGGCGTCCGCGAGGCGGTGCCCGGGGTTATTCACCTGGTCGAGTCGAACGGAGCCTGGGGCTGGTTCTTCGGGAACAGTCGTGACTTCGTCGACGCCCAGATCGCGCGCTACGCCGACGCCTCCACGTCCGGTGGCGGGACATCGACGAATGTCGCCGGTGACGCGAGCGACACGATCCCGGTCGATTACGTGAGCGCCCTTCCGGACGAACTCGACCGTGATGTCGACGATTTTTGGGCGGGAGCATTCGCCAAAGCGGACGAACCCTACACACCTCCGGCCGGGGTCGTCAGCTTTGATGCATCGATCGACACCGCCTGCGGCCCGGCCCGACCGGTCGACACCGTGGCCTTCTACTGTCCGGCCGATCGAACGATTTACTACGCCAGCGATTTCCGCGGTCTTGTCGAGACCGATGTCGGCGACTTCGGCTGGGTGACGGTGGTCGCCCACGAGTGGGGTCATCACATCCAGGCGCAGCTCGGTCTGCTCAACGAGCGGGCCGCCCAGAGCGACGGCGGCGAAGCGTCGGTTGAGGAGATCGAGCTGCAGGCCGACTGCCTGGCCGGCGCCTACGCCCGCGACGCCGAGCGCCGCGCCTGGCTCGAACCGGGCGATCTCGATGAGGCGCTGCTCCTGACCGCCGTCGCGGGAGACCCGCCTGGCACCCCGACCGACGACCCGAACGCCCACGGCAGCGGAACCGAGCGCGTCGCGGCCTTTACGGACGGCTATGACGACGGTCTGGCGGGGTGCGATCTGGCGCTGTAACGCGGTCGTCCGGCCTCAGGCAGCCAGGGCGGCGTCAACAGCAGTCAGTCACCACGAAGCCAGCCAGGGTGCCGGGACAAACCCACGAGACCGCGCGGGACCCGCGACCCATCGACGCCCGCCGCTCCCTCGCCCCGGTTGATCCTTCACCGAGATGACCGTCCGACGGTCAACGGCGATCTGGACAATCTGATCACCTGATGCCGACCCCTATCGGCAGGCGCGCGGACGATGTCGCCTTGACCCGATGGTATCGCCTCGACCGACAACCGTGACACCACGGCCCGCCGCGTTTTGGGGCGTGCGCGGAAGCCAATCGACCGGTGGGGCGGGCCACCAGGAGAGCACGGCGTCGGCGAAGGCCGACGCCGGCGTGGCGGCGTCGCGACGTTCTCCCCAGGGCATGGGCATTCGAAGGGCGATATCGCTTGCGTACGGACACCGGCTCGTGTAGACTGGCGCCGTTGTCAACAAAATCGGTAGACAATATCGAACTAGTTGGTATTGCTCAGGAGGGAGTGCTCATGGTTTGTCGTCCCGATCGCACAGCGACCCGGCCCGGTCGCGGGGCACGTCTCGCGTTGCTCGCCTCGCTGATCCTCGGCCTGATCCTCTCGGCGGCGGGCAATGGAGCATCGGCCGCCGATGCGACGACGCTGACGCTGGTCGCCTATTCGACACCGCGTGAGGCCTACGAGGCGCTGATGCCTGCCTTCCAGCAGACCGACGCTGGCAAGGATATCGAGTTTGAAACGTCGTTCGGCAGCTCCGGCGAGCAGAGCCGGGCGGTCGAGGGGGGTCTGCCGGCTGATATCGTGGCCCTCTCGCTGGAGCCGGATATCACCCGCCTCGTCAAAGGCGGCCTGGTCGCTGACGACTGGAACGCTGGTGAAGAGCACGGCATGGTGACCGATTCGGTCGTCGTGCTCGCGATGCGCAAAGGCAACCCGAAGAACATCGCTGGCTGGGACGACCTGATCAAGGATGGCGTGGAAGTGATCACGCCGAACCCCCTCACCTCCGGCGGCGCGCGCTGGAACGTGATGGCGGCCTATGGCGCCCAGATCAAGGCGGGCAAGACCAAGGATGAGGCGGTCGACTACCTCGACCAGCTCTTCGCCAACGTGCCGGTTCAGGACAAGAGCGCTCGCGAATCGCTCCAGACCTTCGTCGGCGGCAAGGGCGATGTCCTGCTCGCCTACGAGAACGAGGTCATCACCGCCCAGCAGAAGGGTGAGGATCTTGAGTTCATCGTGCCCGATCAGACGATCCTGATCGAGAACCCGATCGCGGTTGTCAAGGAGACGAAGCACGCGGAGCAGGCTCAGGCCTTCATCGACTACCTTCGCACCCCGGAGGCGCAGCGGGTCTTTGGCGAGAAGGGCTATCGCCCGATCGATCCGACCGTGCTGGCCGAGTTCAAGGACGACTACCCGACGCCGGCAACGCTCTTCTCGATCGACGACCTCGGCGGCTGGAGCGATGTCTCCAAAGCGTTCTTTGATCCGACCAACGGGATCGTCGCCAAGATTCAACAGGACTAACGAGGAGCTCGCGTGGCATTCGTCAGTGTCGGGGCGCGACCGTTGGCCGCACCCACCGAGCAGACCCGCCGGGGCGGCTTCCAGAAGGGAGCCGCCCTCGGGCGTGGGGTGGCCGTTGCCTATCTCACGTTGGTGGTGCTGCTCCCGCTCGCCGCGGTCGCCGTCCGCGGCACTGAAGGCGGACTGCAGGGTCTCTGGGGGTCGGCGACGACCCCGGCGGCGCTAGCCGCGATCCGGCTGAGCTTTTTCGGCTCGCTGACGGTCGTGGTCATCAACGCCGTCGCCGGCACCCTGCTCGCCTGGGTGCTGGTGCGCGACCGCTTCCCTGGCAAGGCGATGGTCGACGCGATCGTCGATTTGCCCTTCGCCCTGCCGACCATCGTCGCCGGGCTCACCCTGCTGGCCCTCTACGGACCAAAAGGCCCCCTCGGCATCAACATCGCCTATACCCGGGCCGGTGTGCTCCTGGCGTTGCTCTTCGTGACGCTGCCGTTCGTCGTCCGGTCGGTCCAACCGGTGCTCGCCGAGCTGGAGCCAGAGCTGGAGGAAGCCGCCGCCTCGCTCGGCGCCGGTGGTGGCACGATCTTCCGCCTGGTGATCCTGCCGAATCTGGTCCCGGCGATCCTCTCGGGAGTCGGGCTCGCCTTTGCCCGGGCGATCGGTGAGTTCGGGGCCGTGGTGCTGATCTCCGGCAACGTGCCGTTCGATACGGAGGTCGCCGCGGTCCACGTCTTCGGTCAGGTGGAGAGTGACAACACCGGCGGCGCCGCGGCGATCTCGCTGGTGCTGCTGGCGACCTCCCTGCTGACCCTGCTCGTGATCGACCGCCTGGCGGCATGGGGGAATCGACATCGTGGCGACTGATCTTGCCATCGGCCGCGCGGAGCGGCCCGGGGGCTCCCGCGCGATTCGCCTCGGCCTGCGGACGGTGGCGCTCGTCTATCTTGGGCTGCTGGTCGCCTTCCCGGTCTCGTTGATGGTCTGGCGCGCCTTTGAAGACGGCGCCGGACCGGCCTGGGACGCGATCACGACACCGGCGGCGCTCCACGCGCTGCAGTTGACAGCGATGATCGCCCTGATCGCCGTCCCCCTCAATGCGGTCTTCGGGGTCCTCGTCGCGCTGGCCCTGGTCCGCCATCGCTTCCGTGGCAAAGCCGTGATGAGTGCCCTGATCGATCTGCCGCTCGGTGTCTCCCCGGTGGTCGTCGGGCTCGCGCTGATCATCGTCTATGGCCGCAATGGCTGGACCGGTGGCTGGCTCCTCGACCATGGCATCCGGGTCATCTTCGCGACGCCAGGGATGATCCTGGCGACGTTGTTCGTCTCGGTTCCGTTCGTCGCCCGGGAAGTCGTGCCGGTGCTGCGCGAGATCGGGACCGAGCAGGAAGAAGCGGCCAGCACGCTCGGCGCGTCGAGCTGGCAGACCTTCCGGCTGGTGACCCTGCCGGCGATCCGGCCGGCGATCGGCTTCGGGGTGGTCCTGACGACCGCCCGTGCGCTCGGCGAGTACGGCGCGGTCAGCATCGTCTCCGGCAAGCTCGCCGGCCGGACAGAGACACTGACGCTCCATGTCGAGGAGCGATTTCAAGCGTTCGATCTGGTCGGCGCCTACGCCGCCTCATTGGTGCTAGCAGTGATGGCGCTGGCGACACTCGCGCTCATGCATGTGGTCCGGCGGCGCGCCGACGATCACGCCGGGAGGTAACGGATGGGAATCGTCCTCAGCGGAGTCAGCAAGCGATTCAACGATTTCGTCGCGCTCGACGATGTGGCCCTCGATGTGCCGGACGGCTCGCTGACGGCCCTGCTGGGACCGAGCGGCAGCGGCAAGTCGACCCTGCTGCGGGTCATCGCCGGGCTCGAGCATCCCGACAGCGGAAACGTCCGGATCGCGGGTCGCGATGCCACCGATCTGCCGCCGCAGCGACGGGGCGTCGGCTTCGTCTTTCAGCACTACGCCGCCTTCAAGCACATGACGGTCCGCGACAATGTCGGGTTCGGTCTGCGGATTCGCAAACGACCCCGGTCGGAGATCCGGACCCGGGTGACGGAGTTGCTCGCCCTAGTCCAGCTTGAAGGACTCGCCGACCGCTTTCCGAACCAGCTTTCCGGGGGGCAGCGGCAGCGGATGGCGCTGGCGCGGGCGCTCGCGATCGAGCCCCGGGTGTTGCTGCTTGATGAGCCGTTCGGCGCGCTGGATGCCCGCGTCCGCGAGGATCTGCGGCAATGGCTGCGGCGGCTCCATGAGCGGATGGCGGTTACGACCGTGCTGGTGACACACGACCAGGAAGAAGCGATGGAGGTCGCCTCCCGGATCGTCGTCATGAACCGGGGTCGCATCGAGCAGGTCGGGACACCGCTGGAGCTCTATCGCCGTCCGGCCACACCGTTCGTGATGGGCTTCGTCGGCAAGGTCAACCGGCTCGCCGATGGCCTCTTCATTCGTCCCCATGATGTCGGGATCGATCGGCTCGACGCCAGCGCCAACGACCGTGAGCCGGCCGCGATCGAGCGGGTGGTGCATCTTGGCGCGGAGGCACGCGTGGAACTGACGCTCGCCGACGGCCGTGCCGTCTGGGCCCAGGTGCCAAGCACCGAGGTCGAGCGCCTCGATCTGCAGGACGGCGATCGGGTCGGACTCGACCTCAGCCGCCGCACCGCGTTTGAAGCACCGATGAGCGCCGCCCCGGCCCGATAGCCGCGAGCGAGGGGCGATCGATGCGCGGTGGAGGAATCGAGGCGATCGCCGATGGCGCACGTCGCGGTGACCGTGTTCGGATGACGCGGCGACGGCATGGGAGAAGTGGCGGTCGGGACACGGGCGCTTGCCATGTGCTCCTACCGGAATGTCTCATCCTTCCAGCGGATGGTGAACCCTCGGGACTCAAACCAGTTTCGGTGCCGCCACCGCCAGTCCTTGCAGGGGCGCACGGCGTGCGCCCGATCGCCTCATCCGATGTTCGGCAGGCCTGACGATCCCATCCGTGACCTCCGGATGACCCCTGCTGGCGACGCCGTCGTGGGCGCACGGCGTGGTTTCAGTCACCTATCACCCCACGTTGATGTTTGCCATGCGGCCTGTCCCATCACGACCCGTCCAATGATCACCGCGGTCTGTTTCATCACGAGCGGACGGCGAGCGCCCGAAACCGACCCGTTGGTGACGGCGCGATGAATGCTCCGGGACGTGCCGTCTTGGGCGCTGGCGGTCACCAATCACCGTCGGGGCGCCCAGCGTGCGTCCGGTCGCCACGACCGCCGTCTGGCCAACGGGTGCCATGCCTTGATCGCCTCCGACCGAACCGCGCCCATGGTTACGCGCCCACGTGATGCCACCGACCATCGCTGATCTCAGGAACGCGGCGGACCCCTCACCCCACCATTCCGCGAGATCGGGCCTCCAGGCTGATCTCAATCGCGCGACACCGGTAGAATCGCCGCCGACGCACCACCGCCTTCGCGCCAATAAGGGGCAGCCACCATGGACCGCCGTGACGTCGAGGCGTGCTACGACGCCGTCGCCCAGTCCTACGCCGACCGCTTCACCCATGAGCTGGACGGGAAACCGTTCGATCGGGTCTGGCTCGACCGCTTTGCGGCCCTGACCCATGGCCGGGGCCGGGTCTATGACCTCGGCTGCGGTCCCGGTCAGGTCGCGGCCGCGCTTCAGGAGCGCGGTGTCGATGTCGTGGGGGCTGACCTCTCTCCGGCCATGGTCGTCGAGGCCTGCCGGTTCCACCCCGCGGTCCCGTTCGAGCGGCAGGACATGCTGGCGCTCACGATCCCTCCCGGCTCCCTGGCCGGTGTCGTGGCGTTCTATGCGATCGTCCACTTCACGCTCGATGAGGTCGACGTGTCCGCCCGCGAGATCTGCCGCGTCCTTCAGCCGGGCGGGCACATCCTCCTCGCCTTTCATGCCGGCGAGGGAACAGTCCATGTCGATGACTTTCTCGGCCACCCCGTCACGATGGACTTCGCCTTCTTTCAACCGGACGACATCGTCAGCCGGTTGGAGGCGGCGGGTCTGCGGGTGGAGGAGGTGACGATGCGCGATCCCTACCCCGACATCGAGGCCCCGACCAGACGGGCGTACATCCTGGCGGTGAAACCCTGATTGGGTCCCCGGGACGCGCTTATCGCCTGGTCCAGACATCGGGATGACTGACCGTCTCGGCGACCACGGGCGGCAGATGGCCCTTCCGCAGGTCCTCGATCGTGACGACTTCGAGGACAGCCCGCAGGTTGGCACGCACCGCGATCCAGACTTCCCGCAGCATGGTCGCCGGACCGGTGTACTGGAGCTGATCGGGCCGCTGGCCGCGGATGTTCGCCAGCGGCCCATCGACCGCCCGAATCGCGTCGGCCAGGGTAATCTCGGTGGCTGGCCGGGCCAGCGCATAACCACCCGAGGCCCCACGCTGGGCGGTGACGAGATCGGCATGGCGCAGCTCAAGCAGGATGTTCTCCAGAAACTTGAGGGGAATGTTCTGCGCCTGCGAGATCGCATCAGCCTTCATCGGCCCCCCCGACCCGGCAGCTTCCGCCAGCTCGGCGAGGGCGCGAATGGCGTAGTCGGCTTTCGCATTGACCTGCACGGCGGTAGCGACTCCAGTCTTCACGGGCGACCAGTTGGACTTCCGAGATGGTAGCACCGTCAGCGACCGGGGCGGAAGCCCGGCATCCACGAGGGGGCGGCATCAGGCCCCCACAGCGAGCCCGCCGGGCGCACCTGCGGCCCATCAGGCTTCGGTGGAGCGGCGTCCCTCGTCCGGTCGCGCGGGCGATCATCGATTCGTTCCAGGGCGACACCGCAAAACGGTTCAGCCGATCCCGGGATCGTCCACCGCCAGCGGTGGTCGCCCCCTCCTCGATTGACCCATGCCGAGAGCCGCCGCATCGTCTGTAGATCGCCCCCCGCGTGTTGAGGCATCGCGGTCTCTCCACGGGCGATTGACGCGAGGTTGACAGGGTCGCCTGGCCACGCCACCATGCTCGTGACGACGACCGGCGAACCGGCGCGACCACGATGCTCACCCTCACCGGAGGTACATCCATGGGCCTAGAAGTCTTCGAGCGGGGCACGCTGCCGCGCTGGGCGAAGGTTCGCCAGCAACTCAACGCGACCGATGCTGGCGATATTGATGCCGCCGTAGCCGCCGAGTTCCGCCGCCCGGAGGTCGCGAGCACGCTGGCGCCGGGGCAGCGGGTGGCGCTGACGGCAGGCAGCCGGGGCATCGACCAGATCGACCGGGTGCTGCGCGCGGCGGCGACGGAGGTCCGCCGGATCGGGGCCGAGCCGTTCGTCGTGCCGGCGATGGGGAGCCACGGCGGGGCGACCACCGAGGGGCAGCTGGAGCTGATCGCTCACTACGGCGTCACCGAGGAGGCGATCGGCTGTCCGATCCTCGCCAGTATGGAAACAGTCGAGCTCGGCGAGGTCGAAGGTGGAGTTCCGGTCTGGTTCGACCGCAACGCCTATGAGGCGGACGCGGTGATCCCGATCGGACGGGTGAAACCGCACACCGATTTTCACGGACCGGTGGAGTCGGGTCTGATGAAGATGCTGGCGATCGGTCTCGGCAAGCAAAAAGGCGCCGAGTTCTTCCACGCGCAGGGGTTTCCGGAGTTCCACCATCTGATCCCCGCCGTCGCCCGCTACACCCTGAGCCGGGTCAACATCCCGTTCGGGATCGCCCTCGTCGAGAACGGCTATGGTCGACTCGGGCTGGTCGAGGCGATCCCGGCGGCGCGGATCTGGGAGCGCGAGCAGGAGCTGCTGCGGATCGCCCGGCAATGGCTGGGTCGTCTCCCCGGTGAGCGGATCGATGTCCTGATCCTCGACTTTATCGGCAAGGACATCAGTGGCGACGGCGCCGATCCGAACGTGGTCAACCGCGATTTCACCGGGCTGCTCGCCGTCAGCGAGCTGCCGCTGACCCCGCGGATTCAGCGGATCGTGATCCGGGACCTGACACCCGACACGGAAGGCAACGCCACCGGGATGGGGATGGGCGACGTGATGCTGCGGCGGGCGGTCGAAAAGATCGACCCGGTCGCCACCTACATGAACGTCGTCACCTCCAAGGCGCCGGAGGCGGCACGGATTCCGCTGACCGTCGATACCGACCGGCAGGCGCTTTTCATGGCGCTCGCGTCCTGTCTGAAGACCGCACCGGAGTCAGCGCGGATCGCCCGGATTCAAGACACCAAGCATGTCGAAGAGTTGTGGGTCTCGGAGCCGCTGCTTCCCGAGATTATGGAGACCAATCGCATCGAGGTCGTCGCCGACCTCCGCCCGATCGCTTTCGATGCCGCCGGAATGCTGGTCGAGGAGTAGGATCACCGGCACCTGGAATGAGGGGCGAGCGGGTGGTATCGCGCGTGACATCGACCTGGCGCTGACGGTGCGGCTGGTCGCTCCTCCAGCCACTCCTGATGTTGCCTCAGCCAGTGCCGCCCCACCACCGAGCGGGGTCGCCGAGCTCGGCCTCTCGCCCCGCGAGCAGGAGGTCCTGCCATTGCTGGCCTGGGGGCAGACCAACCAGCAGATCGGGCAGGCGATCGGGATCAGTCGCCGGGCCGCGACCGTTCATATCGCCAGCATCCTCGACAAGCTCGGCGTCGCGAGCCGCGCCGTCGCGGTCGCCCGCGTCCACCGCGATCGCCTCGTCTGATCCGGCAGCCCTCTGCTGGCCGGAGCCCCTGGGGCAGGATCGCGACCGTCTTTCCCGGCGTGGGCGGAACGCGGGCCAGCAGGTGAGGTACCGCTCCCCATCCGGTGATGCCTCTCGACCTGAGACTAGAACCGGATGCGGCCCCGATGGTGTGACGAGCCGGGCACGCCCCTCAGCGACCAGAACCACGCCAGAACTGGTTGCTCACCCCCTGGGGAGTCGAACCGGCGACTATGGCAGGGCCGGCTCCGGATGCTCGATCTCCAGGGTCGCGATGGCGTCGCGCAACTCGGCGAGGGCGGGCTCGGCGATCCCGTCGGCATCGGCAGCGAAGGAGTCCATCGGCCGGTCGCCATCGGCGGCGAGGTATTCGCGCGACTGGAGGAAGCGCTCCAACCGGTCCGTGCCCTTGACGAAGCGCGCCTCTGGTGTCGTGTGCCCCTCGACCTCTTCCCAGAGCGCGCGCACCTCCTCGGCCAGCGACGCGGGCAGATCAATCAGCAGCTCGGTCATCGCGGCGACCTCGGCCGCGTGTTTGGCGGCATGCCGGGACTCGGAGCGGATGTGGCGTCGGTTGAGAAAGGCGGCGCGGGCCACTGGATCGCCGGTCGGAATCTCATCCGGGTCGTAGGGGGTCGGATCGCCGGCTAGCGCCTCGGCCAAGTCGTGGACGAGCGCCAGCTTCAGCACCCGGTCACGATCGAGCTCCGGCACCGCCGCCGCCCCCAGCCAGGCGAGCACGGAGGTGCGAAAGGCATGGTCGGCGACCGACTCGACCTCGACGGTTGGCACCCCGCAATGGAGCCAGCCGGTGCGCGGAAGTCGTTTGAGCTGGCCGATCCGGTGGAGAAACCGGACCAGCCCGGTGGCCACCTGCCGGGTGGCCGGGGTTGATGCCTCCGTCGTCATCCTCCGAGCTCGGCGCGGAGAAAGCCAAGCGTCCGCGCCCAGGCATCGCGCGACTTCTCGGCCCAGGGCGACGCCTCGTCGAAGGTCAGGAAGCCGTGGGGGTAGCCGGGGTAGATCTCGAACTCGTGGGGAATATCGGCGGCGACCAGCGCGGTGCGATAGGCCTCGACATTCTCCATCCCGACGCCCGCATCGGCATCGCCCCAGAAGGCGAGGAGGGGCGAGCGAACCTCGGCCGCCTCGTCGAGCGGTCGCCGCGGGGCGCGCTCGGTGGCGGGGCGGGCGGGAAAGCCATAGAAGGCGACCACCGCGTCGGGCCGGGTGTCCCGGGCCGCCGCCAGCATCACGAAGGTCCCGCCCATGCAGAAGCCGATCGCCCCCGCGGCGCCGGTGGTCGCCGGGTGTTCCCGCAACAGGTCGAGGGCAGCGGCGATATCCGCCAGCGCCGACGCCTGGTCGAGCCGTCCAGCCCGCTCCATCACCGCGTCCCGCGACGACTCCACGACCTTCCCTTCCCGGACAAAGAGATCGGGGAGCAGCGCCACGAACCCCTCCCCGGCCAGGCGGCGCGCCAGATCGCGATAGAAGGCGTTGGGGCCATTGACGTCGTGGATGATCAGGATACCGGGAGCAGGATCATCGTGATCCGGTCGGGCGAGCAACGCCGGCAGCGTCACGCCGGAACCGGGCACTTCAGCCGTCGTTTCGGCGATCCCCGCGCCCCCGCTGATCGGCGCGGGGCAGGAGTCATGACACATGGACCCATTCCTTCCATAGACAAGAAGATAAGAGCAGGTAAGCATACTGAGCGGGCGACGCCGCGCGAAGCTCGGCAGCGCTCCCGTATTCCCCGCCCACCCCCATTATCCTGGCGGCGACCGCGGGGCGTCAAAGCCAACTTCGCCGAGCTGAGATTTTATGTCATACGTGCCGTAGGGTCGGACCATCCTGGACAAGGACAGCGGCCGCTCTCGACGGTGCTCGGGGAGCGTGGGCTGGGCTCATCCGAAGGGGGGCAACCATTCGTGACGCTAGGTTGGCTGACCATTTCGCTGCGACCACACCTGCTGAAGGGCTCGATAGTCGAGGAGCACGACTCCTTCCTCGTCCACCAGTTCGCGCACCTCTGGCGAGATCAAGAAATCGTAGTCGGCCCTGCGAATCTGCCAATTGATGGGCTCCAGGGCTTGGGCTTCGGCATCGCCGAGACTGGGATGGACCGCCCACTCGGTGAGTCCGGCCGGCAACGCTCGCAACAGCTGAACGAAACGGGCCGATTTGTCGACGGCCTTGAGATGATAGCTGTCGAGCACGTCGTAATCGTTGGCCGGTAAGCCCGCGCGCTGGCATCGTTTGGCCAGCGCCCGGTCGTGGACTCGCAGCGCCAGACCGTGCTCTTTAGCCAATCTGACGGTCAGATCGAAGATGTCCTCCCGGCCACCGTCGGCCAGGCAATGCCAGTCGAGATGGCTCGGCGTGAGCCCCGACGCCAGAACAGCGTCGATCTGCGCTCGGAATTCGATGTCGAGCTCGTCCAGCCGGACCTGGGCGAGAAACTCGGGGATCTGCTCGTACCGATGGAAGAAGCCCGCATCGTCGATCAACGACGGCACGCTGCCCTTCGAGGCGATCGGGCCCCACCGGTAGTTGCCAAAGTCGGAGATGAGGGTGAGGTGAACGCCAAAGGGAATCGCCGGATGCGCCGTGAGCATCTGCATCGCCTCCGGCGCCCACGGGCAGGGCGCCATCAGACTGGTCGATGTCGCGACCCCATCGGTCAACGCGCGCAGGATCGCCCCGTTCACCGCGTGGCACATCCCGAAGTCATCCGCGTTGATGATCAGGAGACGAGCATCGGCAGGGTGCCCTAACAGCGCGTTTGTCTGGCGTTCGTTCAATGACATCATCCCTCTCCGCCGATCCATCAGGGAGTCAGACTCCCTGATGGTGTTTCGTCCCGGCGACCCCGCCTACCACTAGCGCTCGGGGTCATGACGCGCCTGTGCGCCACTGGCGAGCCCTTATCCCTCAACATCATCGATCGCCCGCGCGGCGATCCCCTTGGGTAAATCTTCGGCGGCGCAGGGGTTGCGGAGAACGGGCAAACCCTCGATCTCGATCTCGACGACATCCCCGAGGATGATGTGCGGCGGGTGGGCCGGGGTACCGGTCATGATCAGGTCGCCGGGGTGGAGCGTCATCACCCGGCTGCAGAAGGCGACCAGGGTCGGGACGTCGAACAGCAGATGGCAGGTGCGGGAGTCCTGGCGCGCCTCGCCGTTGACCCGGGAGGCGATCGCCAGATCGCCGGCGCTCATCCCGGTCACGATCGGACCGATCGGGCAAAAGGTGTCGAAGCCCTTCGCGCGCATCCACTGGTTGTCCTTAAACTGGTAGTCGCGGGCGGAGACATCGTTGCCACAGGCAAAGCCGAGGATGTACTGATCGGCATCCTCGGGTCGGACATAGCGCGCGGTGCGCCCGATCACGACGGTCAGCTCCGCTTCCGCCTCGACCTGCTCGGCGCCTCGCGGCAGCACGATCGCCGCACCGCTCCCAACCAACGAGGAGGGCGGCTTGAGAAAGAGGATCGGCGTTTCCGGGGCGGTGAAGTCGCCCGCGTCCTCGGTGATATGGTCGAGGTAGTTGAGCCCGACCGCGAGAATCTTGCCTGGCGTCACCGGCGCCAGCAGCTCCAGCTCCTCCAGACCACCGACCTCCGTGCCGGCGCTCGCCCCGCTGAAGATGTCCCCGGTGGCGGCGTGGACCGCGCCGTCCTGGACCAGCCCGTAGGCATCCTGACCGTCCCGCCGGTATCGAACGATGGTCTGTTGCGGTGCCGCCACGATGCTGCCTCCCCCTCCGCGTTCCCGGTTCACGACGACCGGCACCGCGCGATGGTGGGGCAGGAACCGGAGAGCGTCAAGCGGCATGCTCCAACGTCTTGCGTCTGCCCCCTGCCCCCCCTACACTGACCTCAGTCTTTTCGGGTTCCCGCACCTCACGCGTACCCTCGTCTACCACGGCTGAGCACGCCATCGTCAGCTGTCGACTGCCTCAGGTGGACGGCGCGGTGGCGCGGCCTCCACCCGGGATTAGGAAGCGACCGCCAAAGGGGACCCCATCACGATGCGGCACACGATCTTTCGGGGGCGCCTCGCCCTCCTCGCGGTGCTCCTGGTCACGGTGCTTTCCATCGGTCAGCCACTCCTGCTCACCCGCGCCCAGGAGGAAACACCCGTCGCCGGCGATCGCACCCCCGACCGGGTCGCCAACACCGACGCCGACGACGACCTCATCCTCAACGTCTACGATAACTGCCCCGACGTACCCAACCGGGATCAACTTGACGGCGATGCCGACGGGATCGGCGATGCCTGCGATGCGCCGCCGGACACCGACGGCGACGGCGTGACCGACGATGTCGATAACTGCATCGATGTCGCCAACGCCGACCAGGCTGATCTTGATGGTGATGGCATCGGCAATGCCTGTGGTGAGGTTGCCGCCCCCGTCGACCCCACCGACCCCGCGCCCGTCGACCTCGATGGCGATGGCGTCCCCGACGAGTCCGACACCTGCCCGTATGTGGCCAATCCTGACCAGGCCGACACTGACGCCGACGGTGTGGGCGATGCCTGTGCCGACGCCTCGCCGTCCGTGACGGACGCGCCGCCGACTGACGCGCCGCCGACAGGCACCGCCACCGACGCGCCCGCCACCGAGGCGCCCAAAACGAAGAAGCCGCGGGTCGATCGTCGCGCCACGCCGGTCCCATCGCCGGCCGCGACGCCTCCGGCGGACCGTGAAGGGGTCCAGCCGGACTGGGAGCCTGGGCCAGAACCGGCGATGGGTCCCGCGCCGGTGCTGAAGCCGTTCGTCGTGCCTCCGGCCACCCGCGCAGTCGTCGCCCGCATCGATGCTGGCGGCGGTGGCCTGACGACCGGCGAGAAGACGTGGTCCGCCGACCAGGCCCATGAGACGGGGAAGGACGCCGGGGTCGCGATGAGCCGCGAGGCCTCCAACGAGATCGGGCATACCCGCTACGACAGCCTCTTTCTGACCGAACGCCGCTCGACGAAGGAGAAGGGCGCCTTCGGCTATCACATCCCCGTTCCCGCGGCCGGGCAATACACGGTAAAACTCTACTTCGCGGAGCTCTCGATCGGCGCCCCGAACGGACTTCGCGGGAGCGTCGGCAAGCGGGTCTTCGATGTCAATGCCGAAGGGGGCGCTCTGGAGATCGACGATCTCGATCTGTTCGCGGAGGCGGGCGCGATGGCCGCCGTCGCGAAGAGCTTCGAGATCGAAGTCGACGATGGGATGCTCGATCTACGCTTTCGGGCCAGCGTCGGGCGGCCAACCGTCGCGGCGATCGAGGTGCTGGGTCAGCCGACCGGTGAGCACTGGGTCGATGTCGACCGCTCAAGCCAGACCGTACGGTTGATGGTCGGGGGAACAGCCGTCAAAAAGTTCGACGCCTCGATGAGCGCCGACAACGACAACGGCTTCTACGCCACCGCGGTCGGCCACTACGCCATCTACAGCAAAACCGCATCCCTCACCTACACCCCCTACGCGAAGGCCTACATCATGTACTGGGCGGGGTTCGACCCCAGTCGCGATAACGGCTTCCACGGCTGGACGATGGATCATCTCGGCAACGTCATTCCGGGCGGCACCGGCTCGACCTGGGGCTGCGTCGCCACCGCCCCCGAGGACGCCGCCCAGATCTACAGCTTCGTCGAGCTCGGCACCCGCGTCGAGATCCACTGGTAAGGACGCGCGCCGCGGTGCTGACCAGGGCTGTTTCCGGGCCGGCCGACCCTCCTGGTGGTCGTCGCGGTGGCGCCGCTGACGATCTACGGCGCCGGTTCCGGGGCCAGGTTGCCAGCCAGGCGGACGATCACGATCGCCATCACCGCGACGAGGACCAGCGCCAGGCGCAGGCCGACCGCTTCCGACACCACCCCAATCACCGGCGGTCCTGCCAGAAACCCGGCATAGCCCGCGGTCGAGACGGCGGCAATCCCGGTCGCGGCCGGCACGCCACGAACCCGACCCCCCGCGCTGAAGGCGACGGGCACGATGTTCGCCAGCCCGGCGCCTACCGCGGCAAACCCGGCGATCGCGCCAAGGGGATGATCGATGGCGAGGGCCACGGCCAGCCCGACCGCGGTCAACAGCCCACCCCGCCGCGCCACCGCGACCGGCCCCCAGGCCGCCGCGAACCGGTCGCCAAACAATCGTCCGAACGCCATCGTTAGGGAGAAGGCGGCGTAGCCGGTCGCGGCGATGCCAGCGCCGGTGGCAAGCGGTCCGCTCAGATAGAGGGCGCTCCAGTCGGCGACCGCCCCCTCGCCAACCAGGCAGCAGAAGGCGATCGCGCCGATCAGCGCCAGGCGCCCGGTCGGTCTGACAAAGGCGGACCCGTGCTCACCAGCCCCCATGCCGCGGTCGACCGGGGTCGGCAACAGCCGCCGGGTTCCGACCCAGACCACCACCGCGAGCGCCGCCGCCACCAGCACCAGATGGATGCCCACCGCCACCCCAAGCTGAGCGACGAACCCGGCGACCACCGCGCCCGCCAGACCGCCAAAGCTGAACGCCGCGTGGAACGACGCCAGGATCGGACGGCCATACCGCCCCTCGATCGCGACACCCTGGGCGTTCATCGCGACATCGAGCGCGCCGTTCCCGACGCCGATCAGCAAGAGGGCAGCCGCAAGCACGGCCAACGATGGCGAGAGCGCCGGCAGCGGTAGCGCCAGGCAATAGGCAAAGGCGGCCAGGGTGGTGATGCGGTGGCTCCCCAGGCGCGCGATCAGCCAGCCGGTGATCGGCATCGCCAGCATCGCCCCGATCGCCGGGCAGAGCAGGGCGAGACCAAGCACGCCATTAGACAGATCAAGGCGGTCTCGCACGTCGGGAATCCGCGGAAACCAGCTGCTCAGACCGAACCCGTTGGCGAAGAAGATGACCGTCAGCGCGATCCGCGCCACGCTCAGATCCTTCGCGATCGGGACGCGGTCCGCACGGGCAGTCTGAATCGTTGACGTTCCCACGCGCTCCTCACGGGGCGTCGACGTCCGACCCACCGCCCGCTGTTCCCGGCGACGTTGCTGCCGCCGATTGTGCCACAGAACCGCCCCAACCTCAGTCCGGGACAGCGGCCGATCTCATCTCACACCGCGACTCCTCATGCGTCCTATCTGCAGAACCCACGATGCGCCGGGAACGCCGGCTCCAGCGCATTAATACTGATCTGGGGTTCACCGTTCAGAACGCGCTGTCATGTCGGTCTCTGGCCCATCCACCGAACCCGTTCATGGGCGGATAACCCCGGGAACGACGAGAACGCCATCGCGGCGAGTCACCGCTTGCCCCGTCGGCAGACACAGCAGGAGGACACCGATGACGATTCCCTTTGGCCGCCGCCGCCTCATTCTGAGCCTCGACCGCGTCTCACCATCGCCCGCGGGGCGCGTCCAGGAGCCCGCCGAGGCCGCGGGCGCCACCGACTTCGAGCTGGCGCATCTGGGCCACGGCGCCATGAAAGCCGAGATCGATCGGGCTCGCTGGCACGCGGCCGGTTTGATGCTTGGACTCCGGCAAAGCTGATCGACGTTCTTCGCTGATGCGCCCTACTCCCCCCATCCGTTCCGCATCGGGGGCGCTCGTCCGGCACGAAAGGTTCCATCATGGAGCTCACCCATCCTCTGGTGATCCTCGCCGCGGCCCTGATTCTCCTGATCGCGCTCGATCTCCTCGCGCTCCGCTTTGGCGTCAGCTCGCGGTCGATCGGCGACCAGCGCCCCGATTGGTGGTAGGAGGCTCTCGGCGTGGCGGAGCTTCTCGCTCCGCGACGCCGACCTGTCCCCGGTGAGCGGCCCCCAACGCCCCTCTGCACCGTCCGGTCACTTTCAACTGGCGCGATGGATGGCGGAATCGCCCGCTGGCGCCAGGACATGGTGGAGCATCGCACCCGCGTTGCCCCAGACCAGCAGCGGCAACCCACACTCACTGCTCGGTCTCTCTGATGGAACGGCATCGGTGGCACGTCGACCAACGATCGTGCCCCCGGGTCCGTCGCCACTGCCCTGCCGCTCGTCACCGGGCGACGACGATGCCGCTCGCCACAGCGTTCTGCTTCCATCAAGAAGAGAAGCGGCGAGATCCGACCTCGTCACATCCACCAGCGAGGCAAACTCCGGGAGCGTCGAGCCACGTTCCGGCAGCACTCACATCGAACCAGGCTCGGGCGGATCAGGAACAGGTCCGAAACGGCCTTCGGAGCGAGGGTCGAGGTGGTACCGCCATGACGCCGGTTAGCCGCGGCGGGTGAGCACCGCGTCGAGGGTGCCGCAGAGCGCGGCCAGCGGAGCGTGGCCGCTCCCACCGGGGCGAAGGTCGGACTCCGGGGCTCGGGCAAGCGAGCGGGCGAGCGCTAACACCTCGGCCCGCAACCGATCCGGGTCGTAGACCGGCGCCCCTGCCAGATCGGCGGCTCGCGACAGCGCGCTCGCCGCCGCCCGGTCGCCACTCGCCGCGGTAGCGATCGCGGCGAGCAGGGCGCTCGCATCGTCGCCGTGCGCCGCGCGGTCGAGGGCCGGGTCGGGGATCGCCCGCAACGATGCCAGCGCGACCGCGATCGCGTCGGGGTCGTCGGGAACCTGGGCGGCACGGAGCCCGCGCGCCAGGCGCATCCCTTCCTCGGCTGGGAGGTCGCCTTCGACGATGGCCGCTCGCAGCGCTTCCTGCTGATGGGGCGGCAGCCCCTGCAGTGCGCGACTCTGCTTCTCACTGAGCCGGCCGGCCCGGATATCCTCGCGGGCGGCGTCGGGCAGCTTCTCGGTGCCGAGCAATTGAAAGAGGCGGCTGCGCCGGATGCCGACCGCCTCGGCGACCTGTTCCCAGGGTGCGTCGTCGAGCTGCGTCTTCAAGGCACGCAGGGCGGCGGCCCGGTCGACAGCGTTCAGATCATCGCGAACGATGTTCTCCATCAGCTGCTGGATCAGGCGACGCTCTTCCGGGACCTCGCGGACGATCGCCGCGATCGTCTCCTGACCGGCGGCGCGGGAAGCGCGCCAGCGCCGCTCGCCATGGAGGACCACGTAGATGTCGCGGGCGTCGTCGTACCGGACCGCGATCGGCTGCAGCACCCCTTCGAGGCGGATACTCTCGGCCAGTTCCGCCAGCTTGACCGGGTCAAAAGTGCGACGAGGCTGATCGGGGTCCGGCTCGATCCGGTCGAGCCGGATCTCTTTGGCGGTCGGCAGATCGGAGACCCCGACCGCCTGCGGCCGGTGATCGGTGAAGAGGGCGTCGACGGTGAACCGCCGGCGGCCCTTTCCGACCGGCAGCTGAGCGACCGGCGTCAGGTCGGCGGCGGCACTAGACATGGAGCGGCATCCCTTCGCGCGTGGCGGCGGCCGTCGTGAGCGTCGCGGTTGGTTCCCCATGAACATCAGCGCAGGTGTCGAGCCAGGCACCGACCTCGCGGTAGGCCGCCGCGACGCTCGATCGCGGCATGTACTGCAGGATGCTCGTGCGCTCAGCGACCGACTCGGCCCCCTTGACCGAGAGCGGGATCGACGGCAGCAGCGCCAGATCGGGGAACTCCTCAGCAAGGGTGGCGAGCATGTCGGCGGCAAGTCGTGATGAGTGATGGACTTTCGTCGGGAGAAACCCGAGCACGCGCAGCTCGGGATTGAGACGCCGCACCCGGGCGATCGTCTCGAAGAGCCGGCGCAGGACGAGCAGCGAGAGCGGATGCGGCTCGATCGGGACGACCAGCTCGCCGACCGCGACCAGAATGTTGACGGAGAGGACATTGAGCGCGGGCGGCGCGTCGATCAGCACGTAGTCGTACTCGGAGAGATCGGCGGCTCGCAGGCGGTAATCGAGCTGGCGCTCGCGCTCCAGCACGTTGAGCAATTCGAGCTCGGCGGCGGCAAGGTCCGGGTGCGACGGAACCAGGCTGACCCCGGCCATGGTGGTGGGAACGACCGCGTCCACGACCCGGAGCTGCTCGTCGAGGAGCAGGTCGTAGACCGAGATCTCTAGGGTGGCAATATCGACGCCGGTCGCCATCGTCAGGCTCGCCTGCGGATCGAGGTCGATCGCGAGCACACGCCTGCCGCGCTCGGCGAGCGCGGCGGCGACATTGAGGGTGCTGGTGGTCTTGGCCGTGCCGCCCTTCTGGTTGAAGAAGGCGACGATCCGGGTGGGGCGATCGATGCGCAGGGCCATGGCTTTGGATGCCCCCGTACCGCCCACTGGCGGCTCGCCTCGCGGGAGGCACAGACTGTACGTACGGCTCTAACGGAGCATAGCACGCCCGGTGACACCGGGGCAAGGATCGGGCACCGGCCACGCGATGCTGTCCCGCGATTGGGATGCCAGACTGATGACCTACCGATGGGGACTGGAGGGGCGGTGCGGCGAGGTGAACGAGGAGGCGGGCACCAGGCTGATGGCGCATCGCCGACCGGTGAACCCGTTTCCCGCACTCTGGCGTCAACGGCCTGGCAGGGGTGGACGGCCCGAACCGGGGCGCGGTTGGAGCCACTGACCGCACCGCTTCCCCAGGAGCGTTCCAGCGTGGCCCGCCGCGACGGAACGGCCCGCAGATGGGCCATCGCCATGATTGGAGCCAGGTGGATGCGGACCGCCGGGACAGCGCGGTTCGTCAGGGTGGACCACGAGCAACCGTATACTCGCCCCCGCGGCCGAGGGAGGTTGAGATGCCCAGAGGATGGCAATGGGACGAGACGCTCTACCATGGGAGCGCGCCCTTCTATGTACGCGGCCGGCTCCCGTATGCACCGGAACTGGCCGGTCGGTTGGCGACGGCTTTGTCACCCGACGGGCACGGGCGGCTGATCGATGTCGGCTGTGGTCCGGGCGTCCTCACGCTGACGCTGGCTCATCTCTTCGCCGAGGCCATCGGTGTCGATCCCGACCCGGGGATGCTGGCAGAGGCCGAACGCCGGGCAGCCGCCGCCGGCCTCAGCAACCTGCGCTGGGTACGGGCGCGCGCCGAGGAGTTACCGGCACGTTTGGGAACCTTCCAGGTGGCGACATTCGGTCAGTCGTTCCACTGGATGGATCGTCCGCGCGTGGCGGCGCTCATCTTCTGCTTGCTTGAGCCGGGCGGGGCCTTTGTACAGGTCGCGGACGTCAAAGAGGAACGGGCCGCAACCGGCCAGGGGCTGCCCAACCCCAAACCTCCCTATGCCGCGATCGGTGACCTGGTGCGCCGCTACCTCGGCCCCATCCCGCGGGCCGGCCAGGGGCTGCTCCGGCACGGGACCCCGGACGGCGAGGCGGCCGTGCTCGAGGCGGCCGGTTTTGCCGCCCCCGAGCGCCTCCGGGTGCCAGACGCGAGGACGCTCAACCGGACCGCCGACGATGTGGTGGCCTGGGTCTATTCACGCGCGGGCTCGGCCCCACATCTGTTCGGAAACCGGGGTGACGCGTTTGAGACCGACCTCCGCCAGCTCCTCCGCGACGCGGCGCCATCGGGCCAGTTCGCCGAACAGCCGCCTGACACCGAGGTCGTCATCTGGCGGACGCCGCGGCGGTGAGCCGGCGATCGCCTGGGTGCCGGTCAGGATCGTTGGTCGGCGTGCGATCGATCGGTCCCGCCGCGCCCACCCGCGCGGCTCAGGGCACTGGGAGTCACCCCGGTTGCAGCAGGACGCTTGCGCCCCATCCGAGAAGAGCGACGCCCACCAGCGGGACGAGTCGGCGCCCCCATCGAGCCGTCTTCTCGATCAGCATCACCCCGGTCAGGATTGACATCCAGACGAGGCTGCCGACACCAACGGCGAACATCGTCAGCATCAGTGCCCAGCAGCAGCCGAGGCAAAAGAGCCCGTGGCGCAGGCCGAGCACCCAGGCCGGTCGAACTCCGCGTTGGTAGTACCTCCAGAGAAAACCGGTCGGGCCGCGGCGCCTGAACACTCAACTGAGTGATCGCGCTCCCGTCGGACGGGATGCGACACCAGGGCGCATCTGACCATCAAAACCACGCGCCGCTCCCGGGCCGGTGCGGCGTGCACCGACCGCTAGCTGCAGGTGTCGTCGCTCTGACAGGTGGTGCCTGGTGGGCAGCAGATCGGTCCACAGAGATCCGCGGTCCGGCAGAGGCATGAACCCTGCGAGCAGGGAAGGTCGCTATGGCAGCACGGGGTGCCTCCCGGCGTACAGCTGACGTTTCGAGAACTGATGCAGCAGGCGCCATCGATACAGGACTGACCGGTAGAACAGCAGGCGCCAGCGCTGCCGCACGGGTCGCAACAGGCACCACCGCGACACAACTGACCCACTCCACACGTCTGGCCACAGGTTCCGCAACTCTGCAGGTCGCTCTGCAGGTCCGTGCACGTCGTGGCTACGGGGCAGACGACCCCCCCTGAGGGGCACTGGCATGTGCCGGAGACGCAGGTCTGGACGCTGAGGCACGTCTGACCGCAGGCGCCGCAATTCTGCGCATCCGTCCTGAGATCGACGCATGCATTGGAAGCGGCGCAATAGGTCACGGCGGAAATCGGGCAGGAACAGGCGCCGTCGAGACACGAGGCCCCACTTGGACAGGTGGTGCCGCAGGCGCCGCAATGGGCCTCGCTCGTCGACAGGTTGACACACTGACCCGAGCAGTTGGTGCGACCCGCCTTGCAGCGGCAGATGCGCTTGTTCGAGCAGGCGGCGCCGGCGCAGCAGGTGCGGTTCGGACCGCAGGTCTGGCCGGCGGCCCGACAGGCGGCCGCGGCTTCCTGCAGACCGAGCGTTCCGAAGGCGGCCCCAAGCACCCCACCCAGGGCCAGCTTGAGCGCCCCGCGCCGGGAGGTTGCGACAGCTCTCGCTACCGGGTCAAAAGGCGCGCCGTCCATCGTCCCCCCTATGCGGCCTACCAGCCAGCTCCGAGCGACATCCCCCGTGCGACGGCATCCAGGCCGTCGTCGCCGGACCCATGCTCCTTGGATGGATGGAGTCGATCATACGGTTCACATCGGGAGGGTCAAGAGGGCGCGGCTCTGGCCCGTTGGGGCGCCTCTGGCGGTCCCTCAGCCGGCCTCGCGCGGGGCCAGTGATCCGGCGACATCGCAGAGCGTTGTGGGAAACGCGATGCGGCGATCAGCGACCGGCGGGATGACCGTGCCCGCGACAATCGCGGGGATGCTCCGCTGGTATCGCTGGCGGACCAACTCAGGGCCGTCGCACCGTGGCGTCGTGACGTCGCTGGCGCCCAGATGCGGAGGGAGCGCCCTACGACCCGTCATTGTCGCCGTGACGCGGCACCAACGTTCCTCGCGGTCGGCTCGACGCGCTCATCTGCAATAGTCGCCATCTCGGGAGGGCCGACGCATCACACCCCCTCGACACTGGCCAGAAAGGTCAGGACCGCACGGTTGAAGGCGTCCGGTCGCTCCATGCTGATCATGTGGGCGGCGCCGGGGATCGTCTGGCGGGTGGCATTGGGGATGCCGGCGCTGAGGAGATGCGCCCCGGCGATGACATCGGGCTGGTCGCGATCGCCAACGACGACCAGCGTCGGGGCGGTGATCTGATGCAGGCGGGTGAGCGCCGGCGGATCGAGCGGTTCTGGCTGCCCCTCGTCGGGACCGGCGAGGAGGGCGGCGTTCATCTCGCGCACCCTTTCCCGCACCTCGAGGTCAACCTCGTCCGCGCGCCGGAGCGGCCCATCGACCCACATCCGAAGCTCGAGCTCACCGGCGAGGTCAAGGTCACCCGCCTCGATCGCGATATCCACATCGGCCCATCCGCGAACGAGCTCGCGGGACGGCTCCTGGCCTCCGGGACGGGCGGCGCAGGCGACCACGCTCGCCACCCGATCGGGATATTCCAGGGCGACGTCGATCGCCAGCGCCCCACCCATCGAGAGCCCAACGAGGTGAACCCGGGCGATGCCGAGCGCATCGAGCAGCCCGATCAGGTCGGCGCGTGCCGAGTAGCGGCCCACGGCTGGGTCGGAGCGGCCAAAGCCGCGAAGATCGTAGCGGAGGACGGAGAACCGTCCGGCGAGGATCTCCACCTGGGGATCCCACATCCGGGCGTCGGCGATACCGGCATGGAGCAAGACGATCGGGCAGGTTTCTCCATCGACTGGCCCAGTCAGCTCATAGAAGAGGGAGGCACCGTCGACAGCAACCTGACCGGAAACAGCCAGTTGAGCAACGCTGGCGATGGACATGGGAGACCACTCCTTGATCGAAGGCCCGGTCAACCAGCGGCCGGATCGACTTTCGCGATCCGGCCGCTGATGGCTGCCGTACCCTCACGGCCTGGCTGGCGGCCCCTGACCTGGGCCCACCGGCCGGGATGATGTCGATGGACGGTCGGTAATCAATCATGACCGCGTCAGCGGACCGGGCCAAGGGCGCCCATGGCGCCGCCGAGCTCCGACGCTGGCTCGGGCGGCGCGCCCTGCAGCTGCTCGCCGATTCGAACCAGTGCGCTGCCGATCTGCAGACGCACGGCCCGGACGAGGCCGCTCCGCTGGCGATCCCCGGGCGAGATGGAGGCGACCAGACGGGCGCGGTCCGCCTCAACTAACAGATCATGGTGACGCTGTACGGCGTAGATGTGGTTCAGTCCGAGTTGTCCGGCGTGCATGGTGAGCTGCTCCCCTGGATGAGTCGGCCAAGTGGCCCGACGGTCAAGAACGGTGTCGATGGTAGGCTGACCGCCCATGGCGAGATCCATTCGGTGGTTCGCTTCACGGCGGGTCGCGGCGGTTCCGCGAAAGATCGAGATCGGCTGAAGAGCGCGGAGATCAACGGTCATCGGGTCACCCCCTTTCGGTCGGCGAGCGTGCGTGCGGACGAGCCGCGGTCATCGTGTCTGTCACCTGGTGTCGACGCGCTGCCGGCGTGGCGCGTCGGAATCTGGCGACCGGAATGATCGAAAGAACGGTCGAGCGGCGGACGACGGGCAAAAAGAAACCCGGGTGGCAGTGGCCAACCCGGGAGTGGAAACAGCGTTCGCGTCACGTCGACGCCTGTAGCGTCATCTGCGACGAACGAGCTCCTCCCGCGGGCAGGCCGGGACGTTGGCAAGGCAACCGGTATGGCGGTGCAGATAGATCGATGCGGTCACCCTCGTCCCTCCTTCCTTCGCGCTCGACATACTCATACGACGTTCCCCGGGCTACGAATCTGTTGTTCACCGGGCCGCTTAGAGCCCACACGGCGTTTCGTCGCTCCTCTGTCTTATCACGCGCGTGCCCGTATGTCAATAGGTGTTTGGTGGCCGAAGCAGCGATCCGCAAGCGAATACGGGGGTACGTTTGCATAAAGCTACCGTTTTGGCGGTATGTGCCGACATGACGATGGTGTTCACGGTCCCGGCTCGGGAGTCGCGATCTGGCCGGCGCCCCGTGAGCGGCAGGCCGTTGATCGAGGTGCCGTCCCGTCGTCCCAGGAACATCGCCCGTGCTCCAACGGCGAATCGTGCCCCCATCCGCTGGCGATGTAGGGCCGCCAACAGGTCCTCACGGGAGCCAACCGGCCAGGACAGGTGCGGATGTCAGGCAGACCATGGGCCGGATCAGATGCCCCCCATCTCCTCCGCGATCCCTGGTTCGGTTCAGATCGTGTCCCGTCGCGATAGGTGGCACGAAGTGACCAGAGCGGAGGCCGTTCCTCGGTGGCGGACGCCACGACGGTTCTCCCGGGCGTACGGGTTCGACGGCCATCGCGGGTACCAGGCCTCTTGATCCGACGAGCAGCGCGTCCCGGTTCCCCCTTACCCGACTGTCACCGACCAGGGTCTCCCGCGTCTTCCGGGGCGCTCGGTCTTGCGCTCACCGTCACCAGCAACCGAGAATCGGCACATGCCGCCAGGGACCCGACGGGCGCGGTTCGCGCACCACCGGTCCGGGTGCCGCCCGGACCGGCGGGGGAGCGCGGAGCCTGGCGCCTACCGTGGATCGATGTCGCCAGATGACTGACCCGCCGCCGAGCGTGGTCTGATGAGGAGGAGAGGATGACAGACTCAGGGCGCCACGCGGTGACGCTGATCCCCGGCGACGGGGTTGGACCGGAGGTCGTCGCGGCCGCGCGACGGGTCCTCGACACGATCGGCGCGCCGATCGACTGGGACGAGCAGACCGCTGGAGCGAGTGTCTTTAAGCAAGGGATCGCCACCGGGGTGCCCGAGGCGACGATCGCCTCAATCCAGCGGACCCGGGTCGTCCTCAAGGGACCACTCGAAACGCCGGTCGGCTACGGAGAGAAAAGCGCCAACGTGACGCTGCGAAAGCTCTTCGAGACCTACGCCAATCTTCGCCCGGTCCGCGAGTTTGCCGGCGTGCCGACTCCCTACAGCGGACGCGGGATCGACCTCGTGATCGTCCGCGAGAACGTCGAGGACCTCTACGCCGGGATCGAGCACCAGCAGACCGCTGAGGTCGCGCAGTGCCTCAAGCTGATTTCCCGGCCCGGCTGCGAGAAGATCGTCCGGTTGGCCTTCGCGTATGCCCGGGCCGAGGGGCGTTCGACCGTCCACTGCGCCACCAAGGCGAACATCATGAAGCTGACCGAGGGGCTGCTGAAGCGCGTCTTCGAAGAGATCGCGCCGGAGTACCCGGAGATCGCGGCACACCACATCGTCGTCGACAACTGTGCCCACCAGCTAGTCAAGCGGCCAGAGCAGTTCGACGTGATCGTCACGACCAACATGAACGGCGACATCCTCAGCGACCTGACCTCCGCGCTGGTCGGCGGTCTCGGCTTTGCCCCATCGGCCAACATCGGGGAAGGCGTCGCGATCTTCGAGGCGGTCCATGGCTCGGCGCCCAAGTACGCCGGCGCCGACACGATCAATCCGACCGCGCTCATCCTCTCGGCCGCGCTGATGCTCCGCCACCTCGGCGAGGCGGAGATGGCCGACGCGGTCGAGGGCGCGACCCTGACGACGCTCAGCCAGGGTGTGCGGACCCGCGATGTCTCGGGCGATGAGGGCGCCGCCGGCACGATCGCGTTCACCGACGCGGTGATCGCCAACCTGCATCGGGAGTCGCCGACCACCCCCGCGCGCACCCGCCGACCACTGGCGATGCCGCCCTCCCCCACCCGCATTGCGCCCGAGGCGACCACCCGTCGCGTCGTCGGTATGGACCTCTTCGTCGAGGCGCAGACGGGAGCCGAGGAGATCGGCCGGAGCCTGGAGGGGCTGGTCGAGGGCACACCGCTCCAGCTGAAGATGGTCTCAAATCGCGGCACGAAGGTCTACCCGGCAACGGGGGCGATGACCGATTGCGTCGACCACTGGCGCTGCCGTTTCGTCGCTCGCGAGGCAGCGTCCGCTCCCACCGATGAAGATCTCATCGCGGTGATGACCCGCGTCGGCCGGGTCCATCGCTGGATGCACGTCGAGAAGCTGCAGGAGTTCGATGGCACCCCCGGCTACACTCGTGCTCAGGGCGAGGACTGAGCCGGGCAGACGGTTGAGGCAATCCACGACGGCCCCACCCCTCTTGGCGTCCCGGGTGCCGGCGACGATCCATTCCGGAACGATCTTCACGGGATACCCGGTCGTCGATGACCGGGTATCCCGGAGGCCTCAACGTCGTCACCGCGCGCGGCGCCGGGCCACGAGCGGCAACCCGAGCAGCAAACCGGTGACGACGGCGATGGTCGCGAGCGAGATCCAGGTGCCAATCTGGAGCGCGGACGACGCGAAGCGCAGCTCGACGGTGTGCTCCCCCGCGGGCACCGCCACCGCCCGGAGCAAATGATCGGCGGTCAGCACGCTGGCCGGCTCGCCATCGACCGTCGCCTTCCAAGCGGGATAGGCCACCTCGCTCATCATCAGGAGGGCCGGGGCGTCGGAGCGCGTCGTCAGCCGCAAAGAGTCCGCCGACGCGCTGTCGACGGCCGCCCGGTCGTTCGCCGGGTTCGCGGCCGGGGCCAGGGGAGGTGGCGACCCTTCCAGCAATGCCGTCTGCCGGGGATCGACCGCGCCCCGAGCCAGCTCCATCAGCGCCTGATCTGGCGGAAGCTGACGCGCCTGATGGACGAGCCAGGCCCGTGGCAGCGCCGCACGATTCTCCAGGATGCGGACCGCGTCGTCACCGTAGACCGTCGGGTAGCGGGCGCTGAGGCGCTGGAGGTCATCCCGCCCAGGGGGGAGCGCGGCCGGAATCAGCAGGTACCGCACATTGAGCAGGTCGAGCAACGGCGACTCGATACCCGCTTCCAGCACGTTGGCGTCGTGGTATTCCTGGGTGACGCCATTGAGGGCGATCAGGAAATCGACCGTGCGCGCCGGTTGAACCGGGTTGTACCCCTGCGCGTCCTCGAGACCGAACAGGGTCGCACGGTTGTTGACCAGCAGGGCGCGCACCTCGGGATCGGCAAAGCGCGAGCGATAGAGGGTCGCTCGCCCATGCTCGCTGGTGCTGAGCCCGGGGTCGTAGCCAACGAAGCGAGCCGGCTCGTGGCGGGTGCGCTCCAGCAGAAAGGCCACCGCGCCGTCCACATCGTCATACGATGCGACATCCAGCCGGTGATACCCCCCGAATGGCGCCTGTCGCGCCAGTTCCAGGTTCATGAGCATCAGGTCGCCCGCGACGAGCAAGAGCAAGAGCGAGGGAGCAAGACGCGCCAGCGGTCGTGGGAGCAGCGTCGCGCCGACGAGCAGCGTCCCGAGCAGCACCGCGACCGCGGGCCAGTGGTTCGTCCGACTCCCCGCGAGCAGCCCCAGGCCCACCACCGCCGGCAGGGCGAGCGCGCGCAGGAGTCGCCTGGGGCGGCGGCGCCAGCGACTGAGCGAATCGACCGCGGTCCCCGCCAGGAGCGCCGGGGCGATGTAGGCGACCATCGTCACCCGCTCCGGCCAGTGGCGATGGAGCGACTCGAACCGGGGCAGCAGGCTGTAGAGGAGGACGTGGAGCGGTGTGCGCGCTGGCAGGACCAGGATCGCGGCACCGAGGGCGAGCGCCGCGCAGTAGGGCACCGCCAGGCCGCGTCGCACCAGAAGCAGCGCCACCACCCCCAGCGCGATCGCGGCGCCGCCGGGGTAATAGAGACTTGGCTGGACGGCCCGGTCGAGCTGCGACCAGCTCACGCCACCGACCGCGGCGGCCCAGGAGCCGGCACCCTGATAGCGCCCACCTGCCAGGTTCGATTGCGCGTTGTATTCGAGGCGTGGCAGTATCCCGGCCGCCGCGAGACCAAACCCGATGGTGAGGACGCCACTCCCATGCAGCGCGAGCCGCGCGACGCGCTGCACCGGCGATGGCAGGGAGCCGTCCGGTCCGGCGGGCGGCACGAAGATCGTCCGGTAGACCGCATAGGCGCCGAGGGCGAGCAGCGCGTAGTAGGCGCCCTGGCCGATCCAGGCGGCCAGAATCTGGCTCAGGGCGAGTCCGGCCAGCGACCAGCCCGCCCATCTTGCCCGCCAGCTCGCGGCCACAATCGCCAGCTCCAGCCCCAACAGCGTCACTGGTGACCATGCCGCCACCTGGAACGTGGCCGGACAGCAGGGCGCTCGCCCAAGGACCGGTCCGGCGTAGGCGTAGGCCGCGGCCGCGACGAGCGATCCGACGACACCGAGGGCGAGCTTTCGCGCCAGTGCGTAGGTCGCGCCAAGGGCGAGCGCCAGATGACCGACCAGGTAGACCGGCACCGCCAGCCAGAAGGGGAGCAGCCCGAACGCGAGCATGGCCGGCAGGTAGGTCCAGCCTGATTGTGGGTCGCCCGCAAAGGGAGCGCCGCCGAACTGAGCCGGATTCCATCCGGGAATGTCGCCGGCACGGAGGCGTTCCCCGAGCAAGGCATACCACGGGTAGAACTGGGTGACCGAGTCCTGGCCGACCAGCGTTCCACCGGCGAGCAGATAGATGGCGGCCACGCTCGTCAGCGCCAGGAGCCCGAGCAAGCCCCAGCCACGAGGGGGAGTCCGTGGCTGGCGACGCCGTGGCGCGAGACCTCCAGCAATGACTGGTGGAGTATTCGCCGCCGCCGCTCCGGGGTCAACCACCGCGGGCGCGGGGCGGATTACCATGGTCCGGGCTCACGTTCGGGTGGGTCGAGCCGGGTCAGGTCCGCGCGGCGACGACGGCGAATGCCGGCCAGCGGGAACCTGCGATCGATCAGCAGCGCCGTTCCCGCGATCGCCAGCCCACCGGCCACGTCGAGGACATAGTGATTGCCGGTGACGACAACGGCGTACGACATCATGGTGAGATGCAGCACACCCAGCACCAGGCCGATCCGCCACCATGGCAGGGCCGCCGCCAGCCAGAGCGCGACCAGGATCGACCAGCCGATGTGCATGCTCGGCATCGCCGCAAAGGGGTTCGCCCCACCCCCCGGCGGCGTCACGACCGGCGCGGCAGCGGCCAGCGTGTCGACGAAGGGGAAGCCATAGGGCGCCATGAAGCGGGGGGGCGCCAGCGGGTAAAGCGCGTACCACGGCCAGGCCAGTAGCGTGGCGATGATCATGGCGCGACCGATCCGGTGAAAGGCGACCGGTGCGAGCAGGAGGGCGATCGCGGCCGATCCGTAGAGAATCGGCTTGAGCTGGCGATAGTAGAGATTGCCGGCATCGATCGCCCAGGGATGCTGCAACGCCCACCGTTGCAGGCCCAGCTCCACGTCCAGATGAAGGGTGCGCTCAAGCGCCAGCAGATCGCGGGCGTGATCGAAGGCAACCTCGGCCGGCCGCAGGAAATAGCGTTTGCGAAACGCGGTGTAGGCCTGGAGCATCAGGAACAGGCCACCGATCCGGGTGAGCAGGAGGCAGACACGTCGCCCGACGCCAAACGCCGTCGCGCTGAGCCGGCTCGACGGGCGATCCACCGTGGCAGCAGGGTCGGCACGCATCCAGCAGATCCTGTCCGACTCCAGGGCAGCGGATACCACGGGCAAGGTCTGGCCCACGGCGACGACCGGGGATGGTACCCCGAAACGGTTGCCCGAGCCTGGTGCCCCTAATGAGCCTGATCCGACCGTATTCTCATCAGTAGTAGATTTGCCATACTTTTTGGTAGTTCCTGAAAAGGTGACAAAGGAGTTCCCTCATGGCAAACAGGGTCACCACCGTCAAACTTTCTTCTCATACTCACGTGACACTGATGAAGCTTGCGGCAGATCAGCGTCGTTCGATGACTGACGTTGTTGCCTCGCTGATCGAGCAGGAGCGGCGGCGTGCGTTTCTCGACGGTGCCAATGCCGACTATGCGCGACTTCGAGCGGACCCGGACGCATGGAATGATGATCGGGCGGAGATCGCGTCGATGGACGGAACACTGATGGACGGTCTCGAGGCCGATCCATGGATCGAGTAACTCCCCTTCTCAAGCGGGGTGACGTCTGGTATGCACAGTTCGATCCGGTGCGAAGTCGCGAGCAAGCGGGGCATCGCCCGGCGTTGATCGTCTCAACTGACCGCTTCAATGGGGGTCCGAGCGATCTTGTGGTCGTCTTACCGATCACCAGTCGTGATCGCCAGATCCGATGGCATGTTCCCCTCATCCCGCCAGACGGCGGGCTTAATCGTCCCTCATTCGTCATGTGCGAACAGCCGCGTGTCCTAGCTATCGAGCGCCCGGACCACCGGCGCGGAGCCATCGACTGGACCACGATGACGGAGGTGGTCGACCGGCTGCGGCTCTTGCTCGATCTCTAGGGCATCTCACGACTTCCCTCATTGCTCCACCAGGGCCGGTTCGCTGTCATCCGTGCCCCGGCTGCACCGGGGCGGGCTGGGATGCAGGCGTCCGTCGAGCCACGGGCGACTGAGGGTTCGGGCGGTGAGGCGCCGCGTCGTTCCAACCGCGACAATGCGGTCGCGCGCCACGGTCGGACGGTGTGCGCCCCTACCGCGGCGCGGGGCGTCCGGTCATTCTGGGAGCGCGCATGCACTCCTCCGCGCGCCGTCATGCGGGCGGCAAGAGATGGTGCTCGCCGCGTCCCATCCGTGACTGGCCGCATCATGGCATCTCGCATCCGAGTGGGTGCGCGCTCGGAATGACCGAGGGGTGGGAGACGGATGTCTGAGGGGCCGCGACTCTGGCCGGCATGGCGTCACCGGCGTACTGGTTGCAGCTATGCTCCGGCCGCGCCCGCACCGGGGAACCGGCCACGCCCGATCACTCAGGCCGCGCACTGGCTCGGCCGGCGCTAATCCGCCGCGAGTGAGGCGATGGCGACCGGCTCGACCGAGGCGGGATCCCGGACAAAGCCGAGATTGGCGAAGCTCCCGGTGCCAATGATCGGGGCGGGGTCGACCCCGAGCCAATCGCTCAGGATCGTGCCGTAGACACCGCGAAAGTCGATCCCGTACTTGAGATCGCCGTCGTCGAGATCGTCCAGTGAGGGATGGTCGCCGATGATCCCCGGCATCAAGCCGCCACCGATCAGCCAGAGCGGCGCCGCGGCGCCATGATCGGTCCCACCGGAGGCATTCTCAGCGACCCGTCGCCCGAACTCGGAGAAGGTCATTACCATGACGTCGTCGGCCCGACCGAGGGTTTCGAGATCGCGCATGAACGCCTGGATCCCTTCCGCGACCGTCTGCAGGAGCGCCTGGTGCACGTTGGCCTGGGCCGCGTGGGTATCGAAACCACCGAGCGTGATATGGAAGATGCGGGTTCCCAAATCCCCCTGGATCACCTTCGCGATGGTCTTGAGCCCGGCGGCAAAGCCGGTCGCCGGGTAGTCGACGGTACTGGTGTAGCCCCTGGCGATGCGCTTCAGGTCGTCGGAGGTCGCGATCGCATCAAGGGCGACGCGCCGGATGTAATCGTCGTAATCGTTGCCACTCGTTCCCCCATTGAGCAGCTTTAAGGTCTCGACCTGGTTGCTCTGGTCGTCGGGGAAACGGGCATCCCCTTCCAGCCCGAAGGTCTCGATCGAGCTGATAGCGGGGACGATGCTCTGACCGGTCCAGAAGAGGCGCGAGACGGTCGTCCCGATATCGGCCACATGCAGGCGTCGATCCTCGCCGGAGCATTGGGCGTCGAGGTAGCGGCCGAGCCAGCCGGTCTCCTCATAGCTTTCGGGGCGACCAGTGACCCAGATGTCGGTCGACCGGAAATGGGAGCGGTTCGGATTCGGGTAGCCCACCCCCTGGAGCAGGGCGAGATGTCCGCTATCGAGCAGTCCCTTCAGCGGCGCCAGCGCGCGGTTGAAGCCGACCCTGTCGGAGACGGTGAGGACATCCGGCTCCGCGATCGCCAGGCGAGGTCGCGCCCGGGCATAGAGCGGGTCGGCATAGGGCACCACGGTATTGAGCCCGTCGTTGCCGCCCCCGAGCTGGACGACGACCAGGATGCGCCGCGATCCGGTGCCGGTGGTGCATTGCTCCGGCCCGGCAGCGAGGGCCCGCGCCGTCGTCGTCAGGAAGGTGGGCGCCGTGACCCCCATCCCCATAAAGAGGGTGCCGCGTCGCAGGAAATCTCGCCGGGTAAAAGGCATCGCGTGCTCCATCTCTTGGCGGGGCCTCGCCCCGGTGGCGACCGCCGGCTAGCTCAGGTGAAAGGTCGGAATCGTCGTCGTCAACCGGAGAAGACCGGAGAGCTTCTCCTCGAAGCGCGGGTCATCCGGCGTCAGCGGGATCCCGCGCTCCACGACCCCGGCGGCTGCTCCGGCGAGATACCTCAGGAGGGCGTCTCGCTGCGCCGGCTCGATGTCGCCGTCGAGCAGCCGATCGACAACGACATCAACCAGATCATCGATGGTGGCGACCGTCGCCCCGGCGAGGAAGGCGTCGACATCGAGCGGGATAGGTTGGCGCTTCTTCGCCTTACCCTTTCCATGACCGAGCAGGTCGATCACCAGGTTGTAGCGCGCGAGGATGGTGGCCGGACCGATCCAGCCGAGCCCATCGGTCCACCCGCCGACGTTTGGCGGCGCGAACGGCACCTGCCCGAGCTGCTCCATCACACGCTCGCCCGACCTCCCAACGGTGGCCGCGGGATCGATGCGCAGGCGTTTGAAGGTGGTCGCGACCAGCTCGATCGGGCTGGAGACTCTTGCCCGGTAGGCGCGCTCCGACGAAAACTCGGAGGAGGTGAAGATCGCCTCAAGGACCGCCCGGATATCACCCCCCGTCTCCGTGAAGCGCCGCGCGTAAGGGGCGACCGTCGCCGCGTCGGGATTGTCCCAGACGAAGAAGGCGACGAGCTTGTGAGCGATGAAGGTCGCGCAGGCAGGGTGCCGCGCGATGATGCGGACGATGTCGGCGCCGTCCCAATCGCCCATCTCCCCGAGGAAGGTCTTCTCCTTCCGGTCGTGCCACCGGGGCCGGAAGAGAAACTCCGCGTCGCGGGTGCGACGCATCGCCGCCTTGCTCGCCGGCGACGGCGTCGGCGTCGTTGATCCGCCTGATGCGCGCAGCTCGCTATCTGGAGCGACATCCTCGTCGCCGATCTGGGCGCTGGAAAGGATCTGGATCGACCAGCCGGTGAAGGCACGGGCGGCGGCTTTGACGTCGTCCTCGGTGTAGGTCCCGATGCCGAGCGTGAACAGCTCCAGCAGCTCGCGCGCGTAGTTCTCGTTCGGCGCGGCGGCTTTACTCTGCCAGTTATCGAGCCAGACGAGCATCGCCGGGTTCCGCGAGACCTCCAGCAGGAGATCGCCAAACGAGCTGAGTCCCTGATCCCGCAGCAGCTCGTACTGATCCCACATCAGAACGGCGCTCTTCACCTTCTGGATCGACGTCGCGAAGTGCCCGTGCCAGAAAAGTGCCATCTTCTCCGCGAGCGGCCGTTTGGTCTGGGACATCCTCGCCAGCCAGAGGGTCTGGATCGCCTCATGGGTGACCGGCTCCAGATGAAGCGCGGCCATCTGCTCGTCGAGCTCCGGGTCCGCGACCTCTTCGGGATGGAGCAAGCGATCCACCGCCCCTTCAAAGCCGAGATCGAGATAGAACGCCAGCTCCTCGGGCGTCGCTCCAAACCCCGCCCGCCGCAGCAGATGCGCCATCCGGCGGCGTTCATCGATGGCCATGCCACTCCCCTTTCCGGCCAGGGCCACCGGCGTTCTCCGACCGGCGGTGGGTCACCAATGCATCGCCACGTGTGACGGCCACGGTCGGGTCAGACGATCCCCATCGGAGCGCTCAAGCGTCTCCTCCGGCACGCCGATCGTCTACCACGAGGGTGCCCATGGTAGGGCACGTACGTAACAGCGGCGTAAACGACCAGCGATAGCCCGACTGACGCCTGTGGTTGCAGTCGAAGCGACAGCCGGTCGCGGGCACAGGAGTGCCATCCACCGCGATATCTGGTTAGGCGGCGCCTTCGGGGGTGTTCCGCATGTGGGCGGCGACTTCCGGCTCGGGGGTGACGTCGGCGGGAAGCGGTTCGGGGGCGCGGGGCGTGTAGAGATGGCCCGGCTCGATCCGCCCGGCGAGGACCTCGGCGATGTGGCGGGTCGTTCGATCGGTGAAGTGCTCGATCTGCTGGCGGCAGGAGACCCCGGCGACCGCGATCGTCGTCTCGGCGTCGGCCGCGGCGACAGCCGGGAAGAGACGTTCCTCCCCGATCTTCCGCGAGACATCATAGTGCTCGGTCTCGTAGCCGAACGATCCCGCCATCCCGCAGCAGCCGGCGCCACTCTCCGTCGTCCGGCAGCCAGCCGCGCGCAGCATCGTCAGCGACGGCTCGACGCCGATCAATGCCTTTTGATGACAATGCCCGTGAAAGAGGACGGCAGGGGCCGGGCTCGACTTCCAGGTAATGCCGAGGTCATCGGCTGCCTGCAGCTTCGCCAGGAACTCGTCGATCATGAAGCTCTCGGAAGCGACCGCCGCGACATCGGCGTCACCGGGCAGGAGGTCGTTGTACTCATCCCGCAAGGTCAGGATGCAGCTTGGCTCGGTCCCGACGATCGGGATGCCGCGCCGGGCATAGGGGGCGAGCAACGCCACGTTGCGGCGGGCGACCTTGCGGGCATCGCCGATGAGCCCCTTGGAAAGCATCGGCCGGCCGCAGCAGGCCCGGCGCTCCTCGACAATCACCTCGAAGCCGGCCGCCTCAAGCAGCTTGACCGCCGCCAGACCGATCCGTGGGTAGTTGTAGGTCGTGAAGGTGTCGTGAAAGTAGACCACCTGACCCCGCGTCTGGCGGTCGACCGGCCGGTGGCGCTGGTGGACCCGCCACCGGGTAACGAACGTGCGGCGGACAAAGGGCGAGAGCCGCCGCTCGGAATGGACCCCCAGCGCCCGCATCACCGGTTTCGCCAGCGGCGTCGAGAGCGCGAGGTTGGCGAGCGGCGCGATTGGCGCGGTCAGCCGCGAGATGGTGTGGATGTGGCCAAAGACGCGCGCTCGCAGCGGCGTGCCGTGGGCGGCGTGATAGTGGGCGAGAAACTCGGTCTTGATCTTGGCCATGTCGACGCTGGACGGGCACTCAGTCTTGCAGGCCTTGCACGACAGGCAGAGATCGAGCACCTGATAGGTCGCCCTGGAGGTGAAGTCGCCGCGCTCCAGGGTCTTCCCGGCAAGCGCGTTGCGCAACGCGTTGGCGCGGCCACGGGTGGTGTCCTGCTCGTCGCGCGTCGCCATGTAGGAGGGGCACATCGTGCCCGCCTTGAGCTTGCGGCAGACCGCGGCGCCGTTGCACATCTCGACCGCCCGCAGGAAGCCCCCTTCGGCCGAGAAATCGAGATGCGTCTTGAGCTCCTTTGGGGCGTAGGCGGGACCGTAGCGCAGGTGTTCCGTCATCGGCAGGGCATCGACGACCTTGCCCGGGTTCATCAGGCCCCGGGGGTCGAAGATCGCCTTGAACTCCCGCATTGCCTCATAGAGCTCGGCCCCGAAGATGGTCGGGTTGAGCTCGGAGCGCTGCAGGCCGTCGCCATGCTCCCCGCTCATGACGCCGCCGAAGCGGTGCGCCAGTTCCGCGGCCGCCACAGCGAGCTCGCGCATCGCGGTGACACCCTCGATCGTCTTCAGGTTGAGCAGGGGGCGAATGTGGAGGCAGCCCGCCGACGCGTGCGCGTAGTAGGCGGCGGTCGTGCCGTGATCGGCGACTAACCGCTCGATCGCTCCGACATAGTCCGCCAGGTGCTCGACCGGCACCGAGACATCCTCGATCGTCGGGATCGGCTTGGCATCGCCCCGGACGCTCATCAGTAGACCGAGGCCGGCTTTCCGCACCGACCAGACGTCGGCCTGCTGCCCGGGGTCGAACACCCGCTGGAAATCGGCTGAGAGTGCCACGCGGTGCTGCCGCAGGTGCGATTCAAGGCGGTCGGCCTGGCGGGCCAGATCCGCCTCATCCTCCCCATAGAACTCGACCGCCAGCACGGCGGCGGGATTGCCCTGAATAAAGGCGATCTGCCGGGCGTAGGCCGGCTGCGACCGGGTGAGATCGATCAGCATCCGGTCCATCAACTCGATCGCGGAAGGTTCCACCTCCAGAATCACCGGGGTGGCGGCCATGGCCGCGATCAAATCGTCGAACTGCAACAGGACGAGGCCGGTGCGCGCGGGCGTCGGCACGAGGTTCAACGTCGCCTGGAGGATGAACCCCAGCGTTCCCTCCGAGGCCGCCAGGAGGCGGGCCGGATTGAACGATTCGTCCGGCTTGAGGAGCTGGTCGAGCGAGTAGCCAGTGGCGCGCCGCCAATGCGGCGGAAAGTCGCGGGCAATCAGCGCCCGGTGCTTCTCCCGAAACGCGAGCAGCCGGGTCAGCAGACGACCGGTCGGGTCATCGCTCCGAGCGCGGATGGCCAGATCGGCAGGTGTGCCCGGACCGAGATCGACGACGCCGCCGTCATAGAGGGCGACTCGCAGGCGATCGATATGGTCGGCCGTCATCCCGTAGAGAATTGAGTGGGCGCCGGCCGAGTTGTTGCTGACGACACCGCCGACCGTCGCCCGGTTACTCGACGAGGGATCGGGGCCAAACATGACCCCGTTCGATCGCAGCCCTCGATTGAGCAGGTCGAGGTTGATCCCTGGATCGACCTCGACGGTCGCGGTCTGGGTGTTGATATCGAGGATGCGGGACAAGTATTTCGAGCAATCGACGACGAGCGCCGCTCCGACCGCCTGACCGGCGAGGGACGACCCGCCACCACGTGGCAGCAGCGGCACGCCATGCGACGAGGCCAGCTCGACCGTCGCCAGAACATCATCGATCGACTTCGGAATGACGACCCCGACCGGCTCGATCTGGTAGTTCGATGCGTCGGTGGCGTAGAGCATGCGCGCGACGCGGTCGAAGCGCACCTCCCCCGCCACCCGGGCAGCAAGCTCGGACTGCAGCACCCGGGCGGTCTCGGTGGCGGCGCGTCGGTCCAGTTCCAGGCGACCATCGGGATCGAGCGCGGCGGCGGGCGGGCGCAGCGGCTGCGGTCGCGGGCGCGTTGCGGTCATCAGCTAGGATCTCCTCGGGGGCGTGGCATCAGCTCAGCGGGCGCCATCGCGGGTGGGGGCGCCGGGCGGGGGGCAGCGGGCACGTCCCGCGAGTGTAGCACCGCCCGGCGCCGATCATGGGACATGCGCGATACCGTCGTCGGCGATCGAACAGGGGTCCTCTTAACCGACCACATACCACACTCCAGCGGGTCCGGTTGGGGCTATCCGCCGACGCCCAGCTCGCTCGCCGCTCGACTCAATGCGGCCAGGTGGTCCCCGGGCGAGGTGAACCCGTTGCCCATCGTGCTGAGACAGAGGTGCGTGGCGCCGAGATCGCGCCAGCCCTCGACGAGGGCGCGCCACTCGTCCGGCTCGCCGCGACCGACGTTGAGCTGCGGCTCCAACCCGATGCTGGCCGGATCCCGCCCCGCCGCGGCCGCGTAGCCGCGGAGCCGTTCGACGGCGCCGCGCATTTTCTCGTCCGGCTCGCGCCACGGGAACCAGCCGTCCCCGATGCGGCCGATACGGCGCAGGGTCGCTTCCGCGTAGCCCCCGATCCAGACCGGGATCGGGCGCTGGACGGGCAACGGGGCGATCCCGGCGTCGACGACCTGCTCCCACCGTCCCTCGAAGGTGATCGAGGGGGAGGACCAGAGAGCCCGCAGCAGCGCAATCTGCTCCTCGCTACGCGCCCCCCGGTCATCGAACGCCTTGCCGAGTCCGTCGTACTCGACGGCGTTCCAGCCGACGCCGACCCCAAGCCGGAGCCTGCCACCGCTGAGGAGATCGACTTCGGCGGCCTGCTTTGCAACGAGGGCCGTCTGGCGCTGCGGCAAGATCAGCACGCCGGTCACCAGCTCCAGCGATGTCGTGAGGCCAGCGACGTAGCCGAGCAGCACGAAGACCTCGTGGAACGGATCATCGAGATCGTAGGGACCACTCCAGCCGGGCCGCGCACTCGAATCGGCGCTGAGGACGTGGTCGTAGGCGAGGAAATGGCGGTAGCCAAGCCCCTCGACCGTCTGCGCGTAGTCGCGGATCGCGCCCGCGTCATTGCCGAACTCCGTCTGCGGAAAGGTCACTCCGACGCGCACGTCCTTCTCCCTTCCTGCCGTGGTGCCGAGCCACCCGCGACAAGGTTCGCCATCATCTCAGGCGATCGGCCGTTTCGGACACGGAGGATAGCCGATCGGCTCGCGCAGCGGTGGCGCCCCCTCGACCAGTCCTCGGCCGAGGGCGGGCGCCGGACCCGCGGTGGTGGTGTACTCGAAC
>JAABUS010001308.1_pt1 | contig 55265 bp, 18 predicted proteins | sample 5560161 | NCBI WGS metagenome assembly JAABUS01 (sample SAMN10711885, study PRJNA513376) | rock metagenome | isolation source: Antarctica rocks | place: Antarctica: Victoria Land, Trio Nunatak nord | collected 2016-01-04 | reverse complement strand
CGTACAAATATGCTATGATAAATCGATTCAAATATTGTCGTAATGCATTATTGATCATTTCTTAACACATTATTAAGACGTTCGTAAACTTAAATGACATCACTATGTATTCGTATAATTTATATTGTATACAAAAAGTTGTTTTTCACTCTTTCTTTATCTTTATTCTAATCTAGTTGTATGCTTTTTATAAGTTCAATTTAGTAAAATACTTTGCTTCAAATACTTAATTCTAAAGCTTATTAATATTAAATAATAAATATCGATTTTTAATTATAATATTGTTTAGCTTTTAATAATTAATACATAGACGAAGAATTTTATTCTTCTTTAATACAAAGAGAATTAAATATTCTATCTATAATTAGAATTTTTTAATAAATTTTTTTTTTTCGTTTTTTATCAAGTATTCGCAAAGTACTTCGAACTTCTTCTTAAATAAAACATATATAAATTTAAACGTAAATTGTTTGTCTAATTTAAGTTTAATTTCGTAATCTTACAATTAATATTTTAAGACAATCTCTATTGTTTTCTTTTTTTAAAATAAATGCTTTTAATTGTTGTATATTCGTAGTACGTACTTTAGTAATTTCTTCGCTATATTAAATAGTTTAAAACTTTTAAAAAGTTCGTAATTTTTTTCACTTACTTTAATCTTATAATTTAACTAATTTTTATTAATGTTTATTAAGTTAAACTTTGTTAAATCGTTTTTTTACAAAAATGCAAGTTCGTTATTTGCGATCAATTTTTAACTTAATCTTTTATCTATTATCGAACGTTATTAATGCGTAGATTAAATATAAATTACATAATCACATTGTGCGAATCTAAGTACTTATATATTTTAATTAATTTCTAGATTGTGTTGCTTCAATCAAAGCATTTCTAGAACAATATTATAAATAATTATTTTCACTATATTAAAGATTAGTTTTTCGTGATGTTGCTAAATAGCTATCGATAGTAATTTTGTTTCTTTGTTCACTTTTTTATTTTCGTCGAATAATAAGTTTTTATCTACAATTATTAAGTTGTATACGTTAGACTTCTTTTAAATAAAGTATTCTTCTCTTTTAATAAAAGCTTTAGTTATAAAATTATCTATTGTATCAAAATTAATCATTGTAATGAGTTAATAATTATTGATCTTAATTAGTGTAATAAAACATCGTACGTATGCTATTAAGTTTAGTTGCTATTATTGAACTAACATATTGCATTTCTTTAATATGTTTTTTATTAAAAAATTTGAAATTTTTTTTATTTTTGTGTTGCGACTTTTGCTTCAAGCGTCTACTTGCGCTAAGCTTCTTTCTTATGCTAAATTAATAATATTAACTTTCTAGAAAATTAATTAATTTCTTCTTTTTTTTTTAGATAAGTTTAGCATAAGTCGTTATAGCATTTTGTTCAATTAAGTGTTGCATATTTCTTTGCTTTCTTTATTTTCTTTTAAGATAAATTTACACTACTTAGTTGTTGTTCGATTTTATCAAAAATTTCTCTTTTTATAGTGACGTCGCTTTCTAGCGTTTTCTCGCATTTATTTACGATTTAATTTATTTATTGTTTCTTTAATGAACTAACTAAAGTCTTAAAATACTTCATGATGTTGTCTAGACATTCGTGAAAGTTCTTCTAGTTATATTCGTTGTCTAAGTTTGTTGCTAGATAAGAGTATAACGTTCTTAGTCGTTTCGCTTTTATAATCTTATTAAGTATTTGATTAACTTTCTACGTAAATGTGAATGTCTTATCTAATAATGTTTTATCTAGAACTTTCTATAACTAATTTAGATTTTTTACTAAATAGTAGTTGTCGTTCGATCTAGTTTCGAAGATGTTCGTCTCTATGTTAATTTGCTTTCTAATGTCGTCTTAACTATTAAGTATTTCTCTTAACATAACACTAATTTGTCGACGATTTATTAAGTTTCGTAATTAATAATCTCTTGCGAAGTGATTTAATTTGTCACATAAATAGCACGTTTTTTAGAATTTATTATTTTGCTTTTTTCTAAAGTTCTTTTTTTTACGTTATTAAGTAAAATCTAGTTTTATAGATGCAAGTTTACAATAATCGAAATTATTGTATTTCTAATTAGAACGAAATTCTCTTTACTAATATTTGATCGCTAGTTTAAAGAAGATTTCTACTCTTTTTTGAAGTTGATTGTATTTTTTTTTATAGCTCTTTTATACAATTTGTTATCGAAATTGATAATTATTTTAATAAGATCGAACATGTTGCTAAGAATTCTCTCATCACGCATAATTTCGTTCTTTAGATTGTTTTTAAAATCTCGTCGAAACATTGTTATAAGTGCGACATCGTTTCATTCGATTAAATTAGCATACTTCTAAAATCTAATTGCGTAATTTGTTACAAAAATTCGTTAAATTAAATGCTAAATCACTCTTTTTGCAATTTGTTTCTCGTTAGATGTTTTAAAGATTCTTCGAAGCTCTTTTTTAAAGTTATTAAAGGCTATAAACATCACACGAGAATTTTCGCTATTATTTTTTAAATATTTTCGTAAGTTTAGCTTAAGCTAATGCTAAATTCTTTCTCTAAAAAATGTCGATGCAAAAATCGTCTTTTAGTTCACTAAAACAAGATAGAAGATAAAATAAATATTTATTTACATAAGTTAGTTCTTCAAGTTAATACGATCTTTATAGTAAATATTAAGTTTATTGATCTTAATTTTGTTATTTTTCATGATTAATAATTAACGTGATGCTAATAAGCTAGTGTTTAAGATAAAGGCGCATTAATTTAATATAAACATTCTTAGAATATTCAAAGTGTTACGCTATTATTTTCTAAGAAGTTTTAAAGATATTAAAGAAAGTTGTATTATTAAAGAGATTTGTAGACGTTTTCAAGCAATGTAAGCAATCATTTAGTAACAAAAGTTGCAACTAGATGTAACGATAACAATAAATAAGAATTTATCTTAAGTTAAATATAATTCATAAGAGAGTCGTATTTAAGAATCTATATATTAAATAAAATTCTTTTTGCTCTATTTGCTCTCTCGCAAAGCAAAGAGAGCAAATCTTTATACTTTTGTTGCTTTTTTAAGAAGCAAAAAAAGCAATGCTTCTAATGTTTCCTCGCAAAGCTATAAGAGCATATGTTGTTATTCGTTCCTAATGCTACATACTATGCGTAGACTACATACTAGCGTAGATTCGTAACATAGATAATATCGATATAGAATATTGCAACATTTAGATTTTGCGATACTTTAAGATTTGCTTCTATACAAAATTTGCGATACTTTAGACAAAGTATTGCTAGTATAGTTGTTAGACAAATTAAAAATTAAGAGAACTTCGACGCTTATAATGCAAGCGCTTTTTTGTTTATTATTAATTATTATTTCGTTAATTAATGCTTGCGTATATTTAGTATAACAACAATAATTATGCAAACACTAATTAATAAATCGATTTTATTTTCGCTTAAAATAATTATATATATATAAAATTATATATACGTATATATCGAAAAATTGCTTTAACATTTATTTCTTTAAACGTATCTCGCATAGCGTCTCTAATTAAGTTAAACATTATTTTGCTAATAATTTAATTATTATTATTGTTAATAAGAAAGAAACAAAAATAATAATTAATGTTACAAATTATACTAATAATTATATATTAATCTTCAAAAAAAGATAAATACGCTTAATTAATAATAAAGATCAAATATATAACGCTCTCTAGTTATAAATCTTTATTAAAGAGAGAAAGTTATTTTAGAATAATTTTTACAACAATTTTCGACATAAATATAAGATTGTGCGTTAATATTAAAATTAATATTTATAATAAAACTTGTTTAATTATTATCTTTATAAAGCGTATCTTAATAATATAGAATCTAGAAATTTATTTTATAAGTTATTATACAAACATTAATTTAATATTTTTTATTTGCGAAAATATATTAATAATATCGAAATAAGTAATTTAATTAGCATTTAATATAGTTGTAATTGTTGTTATATATAATATATTATTAAAGAAGCAACACATTGTTATCTATATATTAGCATAATAATCTTTAATAATAATAAGTTTATTAAGAAGATTATACTAATAATTTCTAGTTAATTTTCGATTTAATTGTAATTATAAAATATTAATAATTATTTTTAATTAATCTTAATTCGTCGCAATAACGTAACAACAAAAATTCGAAAAAAATTTAAAGTAGATTCTTCTTTGTTAACGTATATACTTTTCCAATAATATCTTATTTATATAAACGAAAACAATATTGCGTTATTTATACAAATTTTGTTTAAATATTTTTTTTAACTTATTATTGCAAACGAAAGCTAAATTGCTTTATTTATATAGATTTCGTTAAAATATTTTGCTTATAATAACAATTAAAAACTTAAATATCTCTCTTTATATAAGTTTCGAAGACTTTGTCTTATATATATATATATATTTTTTTTTTAAATTAAACGTATTTGTTTAATTTAAGCGATTTTTTCTATTTATAAACGCACGAAGATATAAGTAAGAAAAGATAGCTTAAAACTAGAAAAAATTAGATAAATAAAAAAAAATTATACTTAAATATAATTCGAAAAAATAATATATAAGAAGTTGTTATTAAGTATATAGTATATACGAATTATATTAAGAAAGATCTAATTATACATATTTCGCAAATATATTTAAAATTACTTATTAATAATATTAAACTATAGAAAGAATATTAATTATTATATAAATATTATTATTGCAACTTTACAAAAATTAATATTAAAAAAGCAAAAATTATTTATAAACAATTCTTGTTATTTAGAACTAAAATCGACGTAAATAATATTTAATAATTTTAAAAAACAAAATACGTTACAAGAAATAAGCAATTTTGCTATAAATATTTAATAATATTAAATAGATTTTTTATTAATTTAAGTAGCTATTTATTAAAGTAAATTATTTCTAAATATCGTAAATATTAAACGTTTATTAATTAACATATTTATAAATATCTAAAACTTGTTTATTTATATATCGAAATAAGAGTATAATAAGCAAATCGAATAGTTATGTCGAAAACTTATTAATATTTATTTATAAGAGTACAATAATAATTTAAAGTCTAAGATATATTAATATTATAATAATATTTTTTAGAAAATTTAGAATTTGCGAGTTAAATATCTTGGATTTTTGTTACAACTACTTTAAGATGCAATAAATAAATTAATATAAAAGTTAAAAGCTAATATATTAATACTTAATTATATAAAAAATAAAGATTGTCGTCTAAACAAAACGTACAAAAGCTCGAAAATAAAAGATATAAAAGAGACAAAAGTTCTAAGTATTAAAGATAAGAAAAGCAACAATTAAGCTATTGCAAAAAAGAGAACAAATTTGTTATTTACACTTAAATATATTAAGAAATTCTTTCGATTAACTTTAAACTTTTTTGCATTATTGTTTAAGTAATAGAGCAAATTACTAATTTCGAAGATGCGATAACTATAAACAAAGAATTAATTATAACAAATTTAACATTAATAATTAATAACAACTTAAAAATAAAACTTTAACATAATGCGAAAATCTTTGTATTAATAATTTTTTTTATTTTTTTCGAAGTTTTGCAAATAAATAAAGAGTTATTAAGAGAAATATAAAGTCGAAAAAGACGAAAGTTTTTATCGATTAATAAATTTAATTTTAATAAAAGAAACTACTTTGTTCTTAGATTGTTATTGTTATTATTATTTATATCTTTGTCTTTATCTTTATCTTTAATTTTATTTTTTTTATCTTTATTTTTATTAAAATTTTCAAGTTTATCTTTAAGTTTATCTTTATCTATAATTTCAAATTTATCTTTAATTTTATTTTAATCTTTAACGTTAAAATTAATATTTTTGTTCTTATTTACAAAGAATTTATTAATCTTAAATATATATACAAGTTGTTTATAAACAATTTTTTCGTCAATTTATTACTTATTTATATATTTTTCTTTTATATATTGCTTTTGTAATTTAATACGCTACTTTTAATATTTTGCGCATCGCTTTCGTTTTTTAATTATATACAAATCGTAAATTTATAGTTATTAATATATTTATTTTTAATCTTTTTTCGCTTTAATTGTTTGCTCTTAATTTACGTTAACTTGTCTAAAATTAAAATTAATACAATAAAATATATCGAAGAAAATTATTTACAAATCACTTTTATCAAAGAAGCAAAAAATCTATTTGTCAAATATATTTATAATTTAAGAATTAACATTTTTCGCAACAAATACAACTTTTTAAGATCAAGCTTCTTGCAAAACTTAATTTCGACAAAAAAATTGTTCTTAGCGTACAAATCCTAGACGTTAATTTATTTCTTACAAAAGAATCTTTAATTAAATTACTAAATATACAAATCTTTGCACTTAAAACTAAGCATTTACATTTGCATAAATACGTTGTTATAAAAATTATTATTATTGTTTGTTTTGTTTAGATTATTAAGTTGTTATTAGTTAATTTTCTTCTATATAACAATTACATTGCTCTATTTCGCAATAATTTTAATCTATTTTTTAATAATAATAATTTAAATTATCTAATTATATATATAATCGACAATAATTACTTAAATAAAATATAGTTAAATCTATTTTATAAGTAAGATACAATTATTACTTTAAAGCGCAATTTAAATCTAATTAAAGATATTAAAGAAGCAACAATTGTTGCAATTAAATTGCAAGTTATAGTTTATAAACGAAATACAAAAAAATATAACAAAGATATTAACAAAATTGTAGATATTGTTAAATATATTAATAACAATTTTTGGCTTTGTAATTTTGTAATTGCTTTAAATATTAAATACGTTATATTTAAAATTAACAAAATAAAACTTTATTAATTATTATATTAAAAGTTAATCGCAAAATATAAAAAGCTTGCAACTATTAAAAGTATATATATAATATATAAGATTTATTAGGAATTAAAGCTTAACAAAGAAGTGCGCAATATAAATAATAAAACTTTAGCAAAAGATTAAGTTAAAATATTAAGCAAAGATGCAAATTATTTAATAGTAATAAGTAATGTTAAAATTACAAATTTTTTTATGTTATACAATAATGTTCTTTGTTGTTTTAAAGATCTTTTTTGTCTAATAGAAATAATTAAATTTAAATAATGTTATTGCGTAATAAAGACAACAATAATTAATAAAACTTCTAAAAGTTATCTTCTTTTTTTTGTTGTAATTTTTGCTAAGAATGTTAATAATCTATTAATAAATATAAAGATATTTAGCTATTTTCTCGACGTTTAATTGCAATTTTATGTAGTATTATTTATTATATAAAAGATTCTAATTAATGCAAACAAAATAATTGTTAACGTTAGAAATAATTAATGCAAACATTCGACGCATATAAAAAAATATAAAGATCGAAAAAAGCAATTTGCTAATTATGTTTAAGTTGATTTACTTATTAATTATTAATATTGTATTATATTTGTAAAAGATTTGCGAATTAAAAAGTCAATAATATATTAACAAATTTGCAATAATTAATAAAGAGTATTGTATTTTACAAAAGACAATTTTGTACTTAATAAAAATTAAAATATTGTTTTCGAAATTAAAACAAATTTAATTTTTGTTGTAAAACAAGTTAAATAAATCTTTAAAATTATTTAACTTATTAAGTATAAATATAGCAATTAACAAATTAATAAAAGACATTGCAAGATTTTTTATATTTTTGTAAGCAAAAATATTAAAATGCTTTAACTTTTAAATTTTGTCGCAAATAATACATTTAAAGACGTTAAAACACTTATATTGTATTATATTTAAAATATTTGCGTTAAGAACTTCGACGTTATTAAGATTCTTAATAACGTTCTTTTTCTTATTAATAATATCTTAATATTTTTAATATTTTGTTTTGATTTAAATGCGTTTAAGATTTATATATTTTTACGAATAAAAAAGACAACAATACAATTAAATAATATAAAATATAAGAATAACGCAAAGCAAAGTCGATAAATTGTTTAATAAATTAAGTATATATTGCAAGACATTTTTTAATTATATTTTAAATATATATTATTAATTTAAATAATTACTAATATTACAACAATTAACAAAGTACTTAGAACGCAAAATAGAAAAATAGTTTTAAATTTTCTTCTTTTATACTTGTATAGCAATCGAGAGAATTACAATTAATGTAAAGCGATAAACTTGTCAACTAAGTTGTTACGTTATCTTTAAATATTTTTTATAAAAATAATTTTTCAATTTAAGCTTTAAATTATTGTTAAAAGTCTTATTTATTAATAAAAAAATTAATAACTAATACTTATTTACGCTATTGCTTAAATTCTTTTTAATCTTTTTTATTTTAATATTTTTAATTATTTTATTAAATATTAAAGATAAACGAAAGCAAATATTGTTTATAAACAACTTGTAGTTATTCTTAAATACAAATTTGTTTGTCGCAAAAAAATCGAAAAAACGAAAGTTATTTACAAACAACTTATATTCTTCGAATATTAAAGTTTTTTTTTAAAAAATTATAAAAATTGTAAAAAATAATGTAATTACAATCTTGCTTAAACTTATATTGTCGCATAATATTTATTTATTTAGTAATTGTTCGATTTAATATATTTATATTACGAAGACAACTTAATGCGCTTTTAAAGTGTGTTTAATAAATTTAAATATTAAGACTTTAAGCAATATTATAATTTCTACAACAAAAATATTATCGTAATTAAAATTATAGTTGTCGTTAGAATCGAAATTAACAATTAGTCGAAATAGCTCTAATAAAATAACAATACTTTGTTCGAAAAACGTTCTAAGAAAGAGAAATTTAACGAAATTAAAATAAAAGATAATATAAGTCTCGCTATATTTAAGAGCAATTGCAATTATTGTATTTAACGTTATTTACAATTCTTAAAAATAACAACGAACTTAATTAATAATTTAAGCATTTTAATTAAAAGTTTTTTCGTTAACAACACAAATAAGAGTATTAAATGCAAAATTGTCGCATAATTGTTTTATAATAACAACTATCTAAGCGTTAACTTTAACAATTGTTAAAATAATGCTAATGTTATTAACTAGCAAAAGAAGAAACAACATTTATGTTTTTGCGCTAATTAATTTAATTACTTCTATGTGCTTCTTAATTATTATAATTAAATAAAAGTTGCACAAATCTATTTGTTTTAAGTTAAAAATTACGATAACAATACTTTTGATAAAATCTTTCTAGAACTTTTTAAAAATATTGTTAAACTTTTGTTTAATTTGCGCGACAATATTTTAAAATATAACAAAATTTTGCATCTTTATTTACAAATTAACAACTTTTAATTTTTGCTTTTTTTTTTATAAAGTTGTTGCAAACTAGTTATTCTTCGTACTTATATATAGATAGTTAACGTATAAACAAGTTATTTATTTAATTGTCGAAGTATCGAACAATTTGCAAATTAATTCGATCTTTATTTCGATCAAAGTTAAATAGATAAACGTTTAAACAAAAATGCTTTAAGAGCGTATAATATTAATGCTAAATTTCTTTAAACTATATTATTAATTATATTATAATACGTTAAAAACTTTATATTAATTTTTCAAAATATAATTGTAAAGTTTGTCTAACGTTTTCGATACTAAAATGTGCGAAATAGCAACAACTATATTTTGCGTTATTTTCGTTATTGTATTTACAACAATTTTTAAGTTAAAATAAAGCATTTAAAGTATTATAACTATCTAAAAACAATATTTTTAATTGTTGCTAAAAATAATATGCGATTCGATATTAAAAAGAGATAAAATATGTAAAAGAAAATTTATTTTAGTATTTTAATCTTCGAATTATGCAAAGATCTTATTCGAAGATTAACGCTTTAAAAATTTGACATTCTTAATAAAGAAATTATATTATTAACTTTTTTATTATAGTTGTAAAGTCTTTTTAATTTTATTGTTATCTTTTAAAATAATATTGCACAAAGCGTTAATATTTAGCAATTTAAAATATTCGAACAATATTTATTTATTAACTTCAAGATTTACATTAATTACAAAAACGTTTTAAGAATTTTTATGTAAAGTCTTTTTAATTTTATTGTTATCTTTTAAAATAACATTGCACAAAGCGTTAATATTTAGCAATTTAAAATATTCGAACAATATTTATTTATTAACTTCAAGATTTACATTAATTACAAAAACGTTTTAAGAATTTTTATGTAAAGTTTTTTTCTTTAATATCTTTAAATCTTAAGTAATAACAATAAATTTATTTCTTCTTAACAATACTAATTTGTTTATATACGCAATTTTGGCAATTAACGTTGTAATAATATTATTTAGTTTGCACTTTTAAAGTATTAAAACAAAAGTTATTTACAAATTATAAAATTAGTTTAAGATATAAACGCTTAAGACGAAAGTTATTTACAAATCGCAATTTTTGTTTAACGCAAAATTATTTAAAATTAGATTAAAATATTACTAAAAACTTAAATAAAATAATTAAAAAATCGCTTAAACAAGATTTGTAATTTTGAACAATAAGAAGTTGCAACTATAATTTGACGTATATTAGTATAATTAGTAAAGTAAAACAATTAACGCAAACGTAGAAACAAACGAAAATTAACAAAAAGTAAGAAAAATAATATAAGTTGCAAATAATTACAAATTTAGAAGAAAACAAAAATGCAATCAAAAATAATCTAAGACTTTAACGCTAAATTACATTAAGAACAAAATATTGTTTGCAATTAACTTTTGTCGTCTTTAAAACAACATAAAATTCTAAGAAATTTATAAAGTAAAACAAAATAAAAAAACAAGATTTTCGTATTAAATTAACGTTAAACTTTATTTTGCTAGTGCTACTAGATTTAAGCGACAAAGAATCGAAGATTAATTGTAAATTTCGCAAGATTAAGAAATTAATTCGTTTATGTTGCACGAAAATCTATTAAAAGTGCGTCGAGAAAAATCTACTATTTTTATAAATTTTTCGATTATTAATTCTTAACATTTTCTATGTTCGAACAACGATATTTGAAATTCGCAATATTTGTTTTTAAAATTTCGATATTTTAACTTTTTACTTTATATAAAGAGATTAAAGATACAATTTTTGTAATTGCTTCTTAATTAATTTAATAAGTTGCAATTGTTTATAGATAATTTGCATTACAACAAGTTTATATTAATGCAATAAACAAAAATATTAAGAGAAATAAGAGAGAAATAAGAGTTGTTAATTGACGTAAAGTTATTATAATTTGACGTAATTTAAAAGCGTTGTGCAATTAAGATTTAAAGCACTTAATCTCTTTGCTTAAGATAAAAGACGAAGTTGTTAATTTAAACTATTTAACAACGCGAAAAAAATATTAAAGACAATAATTCTACTTAAGAATTTTATATTATGCATATATTAAATGCATTGCTTTGTTTCGATTGCAACGTTTTAACAAAATGCATTGATAAATAACATTATATTAACTTAAAGTGCTTTAAAACTTAAATATTAATTATATAAAGAGATAAATTCTAAGTCTTTTGCGATTAATTGTAGTTTTTTTTAAAATTAATAAATTGTTAATTATAAATTAACGTTTAAGAATTAATCGTATTAAGCGTTTCGTTTGTCTTAAATTAATATATTTATAAATATAAACAACTTAACTTTAATTAGAATTTTAATAGATAAGAAACGAAATATTAAGATGCGATAATTTAATGTAGTAGACTTTGACTAAAAGCTAAAAGTTCTATAAATTATTTTACTATTAAATTGTAATACTAAAACAATAATTAAGAAGACAACAATATAAATTTGCGAGTATAATTAAAAGATTAATAATTAAGTTATTGTTTAAATTACTATTTTATTTGAAAAGATAAGATGCTTAATACAATATTTGTAAATTTTCGACAATTTATTTATTTATTATTAATAATAAATACGAGTTACAACTTGTTTAAACAAAGAATTTTGTTTTAAATTTATTGTTAATTATTGTAATTGTAATTCGCAAATAAAACAAAAAAAAAATCAAAAAATATATGAAGTTTAAAGTTAATTGCGTTGCAAGCTTTAACGTTGCGCAATTCAACAAAAGATTAATTAATTTATTAAAATTATTATATATTAAAGCGTATATAAGAGCGCTAAAAAAACAACAAATTTATTAAGATACAAAAAGAAGTTGTTCGCAATTTCTAGATTTAAAATAAGATTAAAATAAACATTTTAAATTTAACAATTAAATATAAATAAACAAAATTATTAACTTTACAATTGAAGATATTCGACGTTTAACTATTGCAAAAAAATAAATTGTTTAAGCTAATCTAAAGTTGTATTACAATATACGAAGATAATAAATTAAAAAAATAATTGTATACGTTTAGACTTTTAAAAATATTCGCAAAATCTAAATATTGTTTGCAAATTATTTTCGTCTTAATTAATTTTTTAAAAAAAGTGTAAAAGAAACATTATTTTTTGTTGTTATTAAATTTGTTAATTTCGAATATATTGTTATTTGTTTAAGAACTTAAAGTTAAGTCTTAAGATTTACGTTAAAGTTATAAACAACTATTAAAAATATATTGTAATAAAAGTTTTTTAAATTAATAAATTATTTAAAAATAATACAATATTTGTTGTTAACAATAAATGTATTTGCGAAAATAATAAGTTGCATTTTGCGTTAAAGATAACAATTCTTAATTGTAATTAAATTTCTATTTAGAAACGCAATAAAATTTCAATATTATTCGAATTTATTTGCGAAAAAATAAGATATTAATTAATTAATTTTTTTAGTTAATTTATAACAATAATTTCTCGAAAACGTTTGCTTTTGTTATCGCTCTTAATCTTTAACATCGCAAAAAAATAATTTTTATTATAGACAAAAATTAAAAAAAGTATTGCGATAAATTGTTAATAAAAGATGCAAAAATTTTTTTAAACAAGTAACGTTTTTAGAGTTTTGCTAATAATAAAATAAAAATACTACAATAAAACTTGAAATTCTAAAGTATTTTATTTTTTCTTGTATTTATTAGATAACTTGTTTAATTTTTATGCAAAAAGCTTTTTAACTTAATTAATTTATTTGTTGTTGCAATAGTATTAATTTAAAATAAAGAAACTTTTGTTTTGCAATTTGTTGTTTGCGTAATTGCGAACAAAAAAGATATACAATTAAAAAAAAAAAAGTTTAAGTATTAAGAAATACAGAAAATTGTACAATTTGTTAAACTTATTTAGCAACAATCAAACTTAAAATGTTATTTAAAGTTAAATTTTTTAGAGTTGCTTATAAAAGCAACGCTTTTAAAGCAAAGCAAATTTCTTTTAAATATAACTTTAAATTACAAGCTAAATCTTAATAATTGCGAGAAGCTTTTATGTAACAATAACAACAATTATGTTTTTTGCGTCAAAATTATTGCATACAATTTAAATTATTCTTTTAAAATTATAAAATAAAAGCTTATATTATTTAACAATATTTATAATATTGCAATTAATTTAAAAGTAATCTTAAATAACGTTATAAATAAAATTAAATTGCGCAAGAATTATATTGCGAAAAATAAAAAACATAATTTAATTAATAAAGTTAATTAATAATTATAACAATTTATAACAAATTATGTTATTTTTGTAATTAAGATCTTAATAATAACAAAAGCAAATTATATAATTTTTTTTATATAATTTGTTGTATTGTATAAAAGCAATATTGTTAAAAATAAATTGTAACGTTTGTATAAAAATACTAATTATAACAAAATATTATTGTTGTTGTTTTAACAACGAAAACTTAAGATAATTTGCGTTCGAATAACATTAAATAACAAATACTTCGAAAAAAAAAAGTTATTAATTAATATTAGCAAATATAAATATTATTATCTCGACAATTAAGAAAATAAAGTACAAATAATACTTAATTAAGACAAAAGATAAGTGAAAAACATTAATTAAAAAGAAAATATTTTTATTGCAAATTCTAATAATTTTTTAAAAAGTTACAAGATTAATTTCGAGAAATTTTTGAAATAAAGTTTATATTTGTTATAAGCTCAAAATTTATTAATTTTTTTAACGAAAATTGTAAGAAAAGTTAAATTTAAGATTTCTCTTCAACGCGTTTACAATACATCTCTTAATTCTATTTAATTAATTAATAAAATAATTCTTTAAACTATAAAAATAAGACGCTAAACTTAGAACTTCGAGAAAGTAAAATTTAAAAAAGAGTCGAATTGCAACGTTAAAATAAGAAAAAAGACGATTTTTTTTGCGATTAACTTTGTGCAATTGCTAAAATATATTATTAAAAAATAAAATAATCTCTAGATAAACGTTAAAGAAGACGTTAATTTGCTAAAAATTATATTAAAGATACTTTAGTATCTAATATTTTTTGTAACTAATTTGTCTCTCGTAAATGCGCAAAAAGTTATTCTAAAAAAAATCGAAATTGTTGTCTAAATTTGCGTTAATAAATATAAAAGAATATTTCGCTTTAAAGTATTATAAGTTGTCGCAAAAAACAAAAGTATTTTTATTCTATTTTTTTTAATAATTAAGACAAAAGACTCTTTAAATTAAAATAATATCGAAATATAAAAAATTATTAGAGTTGTAAAAAGAATTTTCGATATTATAATTAATTTAGACAACAAGTATCTTTATCGAAAAAATATCAAATTAATATCGAAAATATTAAATAAAGACTTTACGAATCTTAAAAAAAGTATTTTGTTAAAAGTAAATTTTTTAATCGAAGTTTTACAAAAGCAAAATAAAATTCTTAAAAAATTTCGTTTAATTAACAAAATTTTTTAATTTGATTTAAAACGTTTTTAGATTTTTAATTAAAATAAGATATTGTAATTTTATATTATAATTAATGCTTTTTATAAATATCTTTTCTTGCATATATGTACAACTTAAAATATCGTCGAAGTTAAGAAAATAATGCTACAAAATTATAATGTTGCAATTATATTAACGAAAAGCGAATAAAATACAATTGTTGTATCAAATATATTGAAAGAGTTTTTTAACATAAGTAAATAAGTCGACTTTTTAAATTATGTAAAAAAAGAGAACGTAGACGCTATAGTTTTAAGCTTCGTTATCTAGCTTTTATTTTAAACAAAACTATTTTATTTAATATATTGCGAGATTATTAATTAAGATCTTAAGATTCTTTTTATTTCAAAAAATAAAAAACGAAAAATAAAAAAACTAAAAATTGTTACGCATAATAAAGAGCGTGACAATTTATATAACGAAATTGTTTACATCTTAAGATCGACGAAGAACACAACAACTAAAAATACTTGTTATTAAAAATTAAAATTTTGATTTAACGAAATTTAGTTTCTTGACGCAATTGTTAATCAACAAAATGCGTCAATTTATTGCTATATAGTTATTGCTAAATTTATTACAAAAAAGAAAATAATGCAAATATAAAAAATTGCGCAATTGTTATAAAATTTGCTTCTAAGATATTAAGTGTTAGAAATAATTAATTATCTTTTACAAGAACAAGATATTTAAAGAAGAATTAAAGAATTTCTACGCATTAAGATGCTCTATTAACAAATAAATAAACGTTAATTCAAAATATAAGCGCAAACTTATCGCAATTGTAGCTAAAAACGAAGATCTAAACAATAATATTGTTTGCGATATAAATTTAGATATTATTTGTAACTAGTAACAAGAAAACAATTATAAAGTCGAAATAAAAGTAAAAAGCAATTAAAGAATAACGAAAATTAATAAAGATAATTAATAATATATAGTTAATCTTGTCTTTCAACTAAATAACGTTGTGAAAATTTGAGCAAATTTTTGCGTTTCTTTAATGTCTTTGTTAAAACTAAAGCGAAAAATTATAGTTTTTAATAAGAATAAAATTATTTTTATTATTTAAAGAAAGTGCGTTATTATGTTCGTAATTTAACGAACAAAATTAATTAAACAATTCGAATAAATTGTTGTTACATAAAGACAAATTGTTATCTTTTTTATTTATTAACAATAAAACTCTTTATTTATTAATAAACAACAATAAAAAGAATAATAAATAATAAATATTGCAATCAATATTGTTTGCAAACAATTTTCAATCTTTTGCATTAACATTATTAATAATATAAGAAAAAAAACTAATATTTGATAAAGTCTATAAAGAGAATAATGCTTTGTTAAGATGTTTGCGAGAACATTCGAAAGCAATAAAGATTTTAGGGTTATTTTATTTATATATTATTAAAATTTAACTTTTAATATTAATATTGCTTCTATATCTTTAAGTAACATCTAATAAATATTTAGCAACAATAATAAAACATATAACTTAAAATGCTTGCTTAAAAGATACAATTTAACTATTGTTATTAATTGTTTAGAATATGTTAATATTTAAATTAAAAAAAAAATCAATAATAAAATATTATATCGATAAATTTTAAAAATGTTTTTACGAATAACAACAACTTAACAAAAGAACTTCGATCTTAAGAAAAAAAAATTAACAATAATAAAAAATAAAATTAATTAAACAAAGAAATTAAAAAAAAAAAAATTAATTAATTTTTGGAAGATATAATGCTAAAGTTTAAGACAAAATGTTTAAAAACAAAGAACGCAAATTAACGTATTGCGACAAAACAAACAATTAAATTGTTTATAACTTTAAAATTTGCTCTAAAATAATTAAAAAAACAATTATTCGAAACGATTATAACAATTTTAAAGCGTTCGCTTTCAATTGTTTTTTATAAATTTAAAAAATCTTCGATCTAAAATAATGCTTTTTGTACAAACAACAATAATAAGATAACAAATATAAAGCGTCAAACTTAACTTTAGTTAAAAGCGAAAAATCTTTAAATGTTTTACAAGAAAATATAGATATAAAGATTTAATTTAGAAAGCAAAGCATTAAGCTTTAAATTCGCAATTTTAACAATAATAAAAAGTAAAAAAGATATATTAAAAATTATAAAGAGTTTAATACAATACAAAATATTATTATTAAATAATAACAAAAAAAACAAAATTAAAATATTAAACGTAAAAACGTTTTGTTTCTTTAAAAAACTTTTTAATTTTAAACAATTTATTAATCTTAACAAGCTTTATCTTAAAAAAAAAATTAATTTTGAAAAATTTATAAATAAAGCAATATAAAACAAAAACACAATGCAAGAATCGTTGTCTTAAATAGATTAAAAACTAATTTTGACAATATTGTTTCTATTTATTGCTAAACTTAAATTAATAATTAAATAATTCTTCTTAAATACAAGAATAAAAGAGCAAAATTATTAAGAAAAAACAAGAGACATAATTTCGATAAAACAAATAATATTAATTGTTAAAAAGATCTTAAATGTCTTTTAATTGCAATAAAGACGCTTAAAATTGCAACAATTAAAATTAAATTTCGCAAATAATAATAAAAAGAAAAAACTACAAAAGCAAAATTCGAAAGCAAACAAAGATAAGAATTTAAACAATATTGTTGTTGCAAAAGATTTCTTAAAGACTTTTTAAATGCGAAAAAAATATTAAAATTTCTTGTTAACGACAATATTAATTTTAAGAAATTTTTTTTTTTTTTAAACAATTTATAAGCGTTTGCGTTTTCGAAGAGATTAAGAGTCGTAAAAATTAAAAAAGAATAATAAATATAAAATAAGATCGAACAAATTAACAACAAATTTGTATATATTTTTAACGAAAATATTAATTGTTGCAAAAGCAATTAAAAAAACAAATATATTGTTAAATATAACAAGATTGTACAACAAATTCTTATTAATTTAATTTGTTTATTCGACTCTAAGAGCTTGCATTTTAACTCTTTTGTTTATATTAACTTTTTGTTGTGTTTTCTTTTTAGTTGTTTCTCGTTCGACGAAATCGATAAATTTAAAAGAGAGCTCTTTCTTCGACTTTAATAACAAAAGAATAAACGTCAAAGATACAATAAAAACGCGTTGTATAATAATAGTCGAACAAAGATATTTAATAGACAACAATAGAAAATTTAAAAAGAAATAAAAGTTAACAATTAATGCGAACGAAAACTAATAATAATAGTTATTTTCGCAAACAAATAATAAAAACAATAAAAAATCAAAAAAAGATTTTGAAGAAATAAGAATTGTTAACAAAGAAACAAGAAATTAAGAAGAAATTAATAATAAGAAATAATAATTTAGCAAACGTATTAAGCTTAAAGATCGACGAAATTAAACAAACGCTTTAAATTAAAAGAATCGCAATAAAACTAATATTATTAATAAAGAAGTTGTATCTTTTAAATTTTAAAATTGCAATTAAGACAATGTAAAGCAATTGTTCGATTTACTTTTTAAATAAAGCGAAAAAATCGCAAGTTAAATAGATAAACTTTGTCGATTTACGCATAAATAGATTAATATTATCTTTAAAAAATTTAATAATTCAATTATTTTAATAGCGTATAATTTGATTTCGATTTATAATTGACGCTTTTGTCTTAAATCGCAATGTCGTCGAATCTTATTATTTAAATATTGAGATATTTAAGATTTAAATATAAAAAGCAATGCAAAAGATTGTACGAAAATTTCTTTCGCACTAATAAAACGCAATTTAATTCGAAAAAAAATAAGAGAAAGAAAAGAATTAATTAATAAATAAAGATAATAGCGTCGATTGTTTAAGTAGTAGCGTTTATAATATAGAATAATAGCGACGAAAAAAAGCGAACGCAAAAAGAAAACAAATATTAAGACAATAGTTAAATGCGCAATGTTATATGCGAATTCAACGATATTATAATAATTATGTAAGAACAAAAAGTTATCGCAATAATAATAAAGAGAATTTTTATTGCGCAAATTCGACGAAATTCGATTTTTAATTGTTGGCGCAAATCTTTTGAAGCAAGTTAATTGCACGCTCAAATAACTATATACGACGTTCGCACGTTCGTTAATTCTAATTCTCTCGTCTATATTATTAAAATTATATAGAACGTTAAATATTTGTTCGAATTGCAATTAAGATAAAAGTTGTCTATAATTACAATAACGCAACGTAAATTGCATCGAATTAAATATTGGAAAAACTAGTTATTTTTAAAAAAATAATAAGCGAACTTTAACAAAATTTCGAAGATACGCTTAATATTAATATATATAATCTTAAGTTTTAACTCTAAGTAGATTAACGTAGATTTTTGTTATCTATAAATAAGTTAATTAAAGTTTTTTCTCTCTCTTTTCTTTATTATTTGTTTTGACAAACAACAAATAATTAAGATTAAAGCACAAAAAATATTTAATATTTTTTTCGTAAATAAGTTATTATCTTTTAGAGACTTAACAAATAACACTTTATTAAGTATGCGTTATTAATTGCGCAAAAATAAATAAAACTTCTAATATTATAAATATTATATTAGACAAAACTTTAAGAAAATTAGATATTTCTAAGAAAATAATAGATAAATTTTAACAAAATCTTAAAGATGCGTTTAATATTAATACGTATAAATATCTTTTTATTTACGTTATAAATTGCAATAGATTATTACTATTTATAAATTAGTTAATTAAGACTCTTTTTTTCTCTCTTCTTTATTATTTTTTTCGACAAATAATAAATAATTAAGATTAATAAATTGTCGATTTTTAAAAATTTAATAAGTAGCGCTCTATTTAGTATGCGCTATTAATTGCGTTAAGATAAATAAAACTTCTAATATAACAAATATTGTATTAGATAAAACTTTAGGAAAATTAAATATCTTTAGGAAAATAATAGATAAGTTCTAACAAAATCTTGAAGATACACTTAATATTAATATATATAAACGTCTTTTTATTTACAATCTAGATTAAGATAAATTGTTATTATCTATAAATTAATTAATTAAAACTTTTTCTTTCTCTTTTCTTTATTATTTGTTTCGACAAACAATAAATAATTAATATAAAAAGATATATCTAGACTAAGAGTTTATTTTATACATACAAAAAAATATTCTCTATAATTTAAAATATAATCTTTAATAAAATCTTAAAGATGCGTTGAACATTAATATATATAAATATCTTTTTCTTTATAACAAAAACAAAGCAAGCTAAAATTATCTATAAATTAATTATTTACATTTTTCTTTCTTCTCTTTAATATAATTGCAATCTTAAATAATTAATATTTAAGATTGCAATTATTAATCTTTATAAAGCAAACGTTTGTTAAGAGTTTATACAATATATTCTCTTAATATTATAATTATATTAGATAAAAATTAATTAATTTATATATATTTTCAACAATTTATATAGTAATTTCTAACAAAATCTAGAAGATGCGCTTAATATTAATATATATAAATGTTTTTTTATTTATATTGTAAATTAATATAGATTGTTACTATCTATAAATTAAATAATTAAAGTTTTTTCTCTCTCTCTTCTTTATTATTTGTTTCGACAAATAACAAGTAGTTAAATAAGCAATTTTTAATACTTTTTTTGTAGATAAATTATTATCTTTTAGAGATTTAACAAGTAACACTTTATTAAGTATACGCTATTAATTGTATTAGAATAAATAAAACTTCTAATATAACAAATATTGTATTAAACAAAACTTTAGAAAAATTAAATATCTTCAAAAAAATAATAGATAAATTTTAACAAAATCTTAAAGATATATTTAAAGTTAATATATATAAATGTTTTTTTATTTATATTGTAAATTAATATAGATTGTTACTATCTATAAATTAATTAATTAAAGCTTTTTTTTTCTTTTTTCTTTATTATTTGTTTTAACAAACAACAAGTAATTAAGTAATTTTTAATATTTTTTTTATAAATAAGTTGTTATCTTTTAAAGACTTAACAAGTAACGCTTTATTTAATATATATTATTAATTGTATTAAAATAGATAAAACTTTTAATATAGCAAATATTGTATTAAGTAAAACTTTAAGAAAATTAAATATCTTTAAGAAAATAATAGATAATCTTTAACAAAGTCTTAGAGATGCGCTTAACGTTAATATATATAAACGTTTTTTTATTTATATTGTAAATTAAGATAGATTGTTATTATCTATAAATTAATTAATCGAAGCTTTTTTTCTCTCTTTTTTTTATTATTTGTTTCGATAAATAATAAGTAATTAAGATTAATAAAAGCGTTAACACTATAATAGTTACAATAGAGATTGTTGTTTTGTTAACAAAGCATAATATATATATAAACTATTATAATTTAATAATATAATATTAATTGTATCAAATTAAATACTAGAAAAATCAATTATCTTCAAAAAAATAATAGATAAACGTTAATAAATTAGCGAAGAAGATCTTAATATTTAAATATATAAACATACTTTTATTAAAGAGAAAAGAAAAAAAAGATTTTCTAAAGTCTAAAATCAATTTTATATTTTGTACTTTTACTATATTAGACTTGTTAATCTTATTTAAATTAAACTAATATAAGATTTAAAATTACAATTAAGTTATACTTTTTTTTCTCTAATATTTTGTAGATTATATAATCGAACTTTAAAAAATCTTTAATATTTTTTTCGTAAATAAGTTGTCAACTTTTAAAGACTTAACAAGTAATATTTTATTTAATAAACATTATTAATTATATTAAGAGAGATATAACTTCTAATATAATAAAAATTGTATTAGATAAAACTTTAGAAAAATTAAATATCTTCGAGAAAATAATAGATAAACTTTAACAAAATCTAAGAGATACGCTTAATATTAATACATATAAATATTCTTTTATTAATAACAAGAATAAAGCAAGTTAATATTATCTATAAATTAATTATTTGTAGCTTTTTCTCTTTCTTCTTTTGTATAATTGCGATTTTGAATAATTAATATTTAAAATTGCAATTATCAATTTTTATAAAGCAAGCGTTTGTTAAAAGCTTGCACAATATATTCTAATAAATTTAATTAATCTAATTCTAAGTTAAGTTTAATAGAAAAACGTTTATATATATTAATATTAAGTACTTCGATTAATATTTACTAGAGTTTTTCTAACAAATCTTAAGTTAAAATCTCTTAATATAATATTTAATTTAATATAAACTAGACTTTAAGATTTATTTAATTTTCTTTATTAATAAACAATTCTATATAATTGTATTTTTGCTTTATCTTATATAAGAAATGCGAAAATAGTTGTTAACATTTTTTATAACTTTCTCTTTAATAGTAATATTATATATTATTATGTTTATCTATAACTTAGAATTATTTTTATTGTTATATTAAAAATTTAAATGTTTAAGATTAATTTTAAAGAATATATAGTATTTTTAAAATTTGCGTTTTCGATATATTAAGATTGAAACTTATATTAAAACTAGTTGCTAGTTTTAGAATTTTCGAAATAAATAGTTTCTTTTAAAGTAACAAAGTTAATATAAAATTAAGATTAAGTTTAATTAAATTAGATTTTACGTAATTAGATAAATCTTATCTAAAATATTAATAAACTTTTTTAAAATTTTCTAATTAAGCAATATTAATATAAAGTATTATAATATTTATATTTAAGAATATTTTAAGAATTTAAATTAATAATAAAATTAATGCTAAGTCAAATTAAATTAAATCTTGTTATATTCGAAAGATTTTAACTTATATATATAGAAATTGTTTTAAAATTTCTTAATTAAACAATATTAATACAAAGTATTGCAATATTTATATTCTATAATATTAAGATTATTTTAAAATAAAAATAAAAATTTATTAAACTAACGCTAGACTTAATTAAGCTAGATTTTATTATAATTTAAAGATTTTATCTTAAATATTAAGAAATTTTCTTAAAATCTCTCGATTAAACAATATTAATACAAAGTATTATAGTATTTATATTTAAAAATATTTTAAGAATTTATATTAACAATAAAGTTAATATTAAGCTTAATTGAACTAAATTTTATTACAATCGAAAGATCTTATCTTATTTATATAAGAACTTTTTCTAAATTTCTTAATTAAGTAATATTAATACAAAGTATTGCAATATTTATATTCGAGACTATTTTAAGAATTTAAATTAATATTAAAATTAATACTAAACTCGATTAAGCTAAATCTTATTGCAATCGAAAGATTTTATCTTATATATATAGAAACATTTTTAAAATTTCTCGATTAGATAATATTAATACAAAGTATCGCAATATTAGATTTTGCAATACTTTAAGATTTACTTTTATACAAAATTTATAATACTTTAGACAAAATATTGCTAGTATAGTTATTAAATTTAATCTTTAATATATATTAAATTTTTATAATATTTCTAATTAGATAATATTAATATCGAATATTGTAGTATTAAGATTTTGTCTAACTTAAAGACTTTTCTTTAAATAGAATTTACAATACTTTAAGCAAGAAATTGCTACAATAGTTGTTTAGTATTCTTTAATAATTTTAATAAATTTAATTGATCTAATTCTAAGTTAAGTTTAATAGAAAAATATTTATACGTCTTAACGTTAAATGCTTTGACCAATATTTACTAGAATTTCCCTAACAAATTTTGAGCAAAAATTTCTTAATATAATATTTGCTTTAATATAAAATAGACTTTGTAATTCTTTTGATCTTCTATAATAATAAGCAATTGTAAGTAATTGTATTTTTGTCTTGTCTTATATAAGAAATGCGAAAGTAATTGTTAATATTCTTTATAACTTTCTCTTTAATAATTATATTAAAAAATTAAATATTTAAGATTGATTTTAAAGTATATATAATTAAGCAATATTAATACAAAGTATTGTAGTATTTATATTTAAGACTATTTTAAGAGTTTAAATTAATATTAAGATTAACACTAAGTCTAATTAAGTTAAATCTTATTATAATCGAAAGATTTTATCTTATATATATAGAAACTTTTTCAAAATTTCTCGATTAAGTAATATCAATATAGAGTATTGCAACATTTAGATTTTGCAATACTTTAAGATTTGCTTCTATACAAAATTTGCGATACTCTAAATAGAGTATTGCTAGTAGATTTGTTAGAAATAGTAAAAAAATAGAAAAATTAATATAATTTTTAAATAAGAAAATATTAAATATAGAAAAGTTAAAGAAGATACAAAAGATTACTAACCCTAACCCTAAGGGGAGGGGTCTAGATTGCGTGACACGAAAACTAAGAGATTGATAACAAGATAGAGATTAATTAGTTACGTAATCTAAGAGAGAATTAGCAATAACAAAAAGAATAACAATATCGAAAAGTTAAAATTTGTTAAATTTCAACTATGTCTAGATACGCTTGTCTAAACTTGTTATACAAAAAAAGAAAATAATATAAAAGTGTCTTAACAACAATTTATACGCAATCGTACGTATATTTAGAAATATTAAGTTAATTCTTATTCGAAAGATATTTAGAAATAATATTTATAAAGTATCTAATAGAAGTACTATAGAGATAACAACAAGAATTGCGAGTATATATTATATAACTTTTAACAATAATAATGCACCAATAATATGTTTTTGAAATTCTTGTTAGCTAACGCAAAAAACAAAGTAACATATTAAGTTTATCTAATTTAAAAAATTATTTAATTTTGATTGCAAATATATAACAAATAACTCTTAATAATAGTAATATATTAGCAATACATTTTTAAGATTAACTCTAGATATAACAACAAAAACTATAGATATATATTGAGCGACATTTAGACAACAATAATAGAAAAACAAAAAAATATATAAGTGAAAACTATTTTACTTATTAGATTTTTAATCAAAAGACGTCTTAAATATCTAGTAAAATTTTGTTGCGTTTAGATATTAATAATAAAAGTTAACAATAAAGTTAAAACAATTGTTAATTATAGAGTAATTTAATTATTTAAATCTATTGTTGTAGTTTATATAATTTGTAAAGAGAATTTAATATTGTAGCATTTTGCGTCTATAATTAGTAGCAATTAGACTTAAATTTATATTATTGTTATTTTTGCGCATATTGTATTGTAATATCTTAATATCTTTAATATAGTATTCGAAATTGTTGTTAATATTGTTAACAATATTAGCAAACAACAAAAGCTTAATTTGTTAATTTAATAAAAACTTGCTTTTATTAAAATGCAAAAATTATAAATAAAATACTAGATAAATTTTTATTAACTTAAGCAATTCTAATTTGTAGATATAATTAGCAATTGCTTAAATAATTTTATAGAGATTTGCATTCTTATACTTTAAAGATTTATATAATTAAATTGTTTTAATATTTTAAATATTAAGTATAACTTAATTATTAATTTTAAATTTTAAGATTACAACATATTTATAATTAACAAATTTTATTTATTTAACTTAAATTTAAATAAGCTCTTAATAAAGAAAGTTTTGCAAAATTTTAATTTTTTTAATAATTTTGTTAATGTTTTTTATATTGCAACAAGCTTCGAATATAATATTGTTAAAAAAAATTATAAATAACTTTAAATCTAATTGTAACAAATAATCTTTAATAACAAAGAAAAATAATAGATTAATAGATTTGTTAATATAATTGTTTGCAATAAATTCGACAATAGCAAGATAATTAACTTAATTATTTTAATTGTATTGTACGTATATTCGAAAATATTGCTTAAAAATAATATTAATATTTTTAATTTATTTGTCGATTTCTAAGTAAAACGCAATTAATAATTTAGATTTAATTTCTAATTTTTTGTAAAAATTTTGCTAGAAATAAGCGATAAATTAAATGTCTTTATTAGAAATAATAATAATTAAAAAGTTTTTAATGTATTAAACAAAATTAATAAAAATCTAAATTACAATCTTAACTTTTAAAGAGTTTATAGATATAAACTTCTTATTTTTGAATAATTTATCAATTATTACTAAGATATATTAAAAGATCTTTTTTTTATAACAATATAATAATAAAGAGATAATAAAATTGCAAAATATATTTTGCTAATAATAATCTAAAATAGATAAAAAATTTAATAGATTGTACTTATATTTGCGATATAATTTGATATACTTATAAATTAAATAGCTTTTAACTTATTTTTTGACGTCTAAATATAGTATAAATTAATAGTAGTAATATTGTACTTTTTCGAAAATAATTGTTCGATTTAAATGTTTAATACTTAATAATTTATACTAAAATTTAATTGCTTTAACTCGAAGAATATTATTTGTATTTTAAGATATATATATTTTGTTTCGAACAAATAGATGCTTAATATTAATTGTTAAGTATTTAATTATTATATAATTTTCGAGTTTTAACTTAATTGTTTTGCAAAAAATAATTAAAATTTTTTGTTTATTAGCTTCTTTAGTTTAAATAATTTGTTTTATTTTTTTGTTATACAAGTATATCTTTAATATTTGTTAAATAAGAATTTCGAAATCGAATTTTATTTTAAGTTTTTTCTTTTTTGTTAAATTAATTGCAACAACAAAAAAAAACTAAATTATAAAAAAAATTGCAAATATAAATAAATAAATTGTAAACAAAGCAAATATATTAAGAGAAAAAATAAAATTAACAACTAAAAACAACAAAATTATAAATTAAGAAATTGTAAATACAACAATAATAAACAACAAAATTAAAAAAAAAGTTTTAATAAAGTAAAGTTTATTTTGCTAAAGTAATACAAATATTGCAAACAATAAGAGCGTAAATAATTCTATATCTTTGTTAGTTATTAACAAAATTTAAATACACTTTTTGCAAGCTTTTGCAATTCTTTTGTTAACAATTAGTTTAAACTCGATAAAGTCTTGAAACAAATAAATCAATTTTATTATTAAATTGTAAATAATATTTAATAATAGCAAAATTAATATAATAACTTTAATTATATCTAATTTTAAGTTATATTGCTTAAAAATTGTTTATTGTTAAAATTAATTACGAAAATTGTTCTTGTTAAAGAGCAAATCTTGCAATTGTCTAATTAAATTATTTAACTTCGCGCTTAGTATATTTAGTTAATAGATAATTTTAAAATTAAATTTAAACAAAAATTTAATTTAATAAACTTAATAACAATTTAGTTGTTTAATAGTTATAAAATATTTTAGATTATAATAATTAATAATAATCTTAATAAATTGTTTAACAAGTATATTAATATATTTTAAATATTATTTCTCGAAAGTGTAAACAATAATTAATAGCTTTTTGTTATAGATCTTGTAGTTGCACTTTGCGAACAATATAATTTTAAATATATAAATTATTAAATAAAGCAATTTATTCGAATTTATTTAGAATAACACAACAATAATTACGAAATTAAAAATATTGCTTTTGATTTAAATTTTTAGATTAAAATTAAAATAATGCAAAATAAATTAATTAATAAAAACTTTTTTAAGAGCTTAAAACGCAAGATCTTCGAAATTGTTAAATTATTATAAAAAATTAAAACTCTTGTTTTTAAGTTTACTAAGCACTAACAAAGACTTAATTAGATTTAAATAATTATAAATAAACTATCAATAAAAGTTTGCGAAGTTTAGAAAGATCTATATATTATATATGCAAATAAAAGCTTCTTATTCTAAAATATATTTAATTTTTTTAGAATTTATCTAAATATCTTTAATAATAATAATTAGATTTAAATATTTAATTAACTTAATAAAGAAAATATATTTGTTAATATTTAAATAAAGATTTATTTTATAAAGCTTAGCGAAAACTTTATTAATATACTTTTTATACTTTTTCTTAATATTGTTGTAGATTAAAATGTTATTTATATAAATAATGTAAAAATCGTCTAGATAAGAATTAAAAATCTTATTAATAAAAAACTAAAATATAATTAAGATATTATACAATTTAAAAGATATTACAACGTACTTAAACAAATTATAACAAATAATAAAGATTATCTTGTGTTTATTATTAAGATATATTCGAATCTTGTTAAAGACAACAATAATATTGAATTTATTATAATACTTAGCTTTGCATAATTGTTACAAGATTTTTTAAATTAATAATAAAATATTGCAATTCTTAATTGTTAAAGCGTTAAAATCTTTATAGTTTACGCAAATACGTAAATCTTTATTAGATTTCTTAACTATAAAAGTAAAAACAACATATTGTAAAATGTTATTGCGAATTTGATTTTTACTTTTTATATTATTTAGATAGACTCTAATAATCTTTTCTTTTTAACGAGAAATATTATAGACTTTCTTAATTAAAGAAGTTGTTTTTAGAACAAAATTAATAGCATAATTAATGCTTCTATTTAACAATAGTTTGTTAACTTCTTATAAATTAAAGAGCTTAATTTATTGTTTAAACTTTAAGTAAATTTGTTTCTTTAATTGCTTCAAACTAAAAGAATCTTGTTTAAACTTTTTATAGAATTTACTATAATTATTAAAAGTAATAATTGCAATATTTATTGTAATATTGTTATCTATAATACAAGCTAAATATCTATTGTTTTTCTTTAATTAATTTAGTATAACAAAGTGCTTAAATAATATAACAACTATCTTATAACTTTCTTTATTAACAAACTTTAAAAATAAGAAGATATTAATTTAACAAATATTAACTTTATTTAAAGACTTTAGAGACAAATATTTTAGTTGTTTGCGTTGTTTATTAAAGATCTCTAATAATTAATAATTTAACAAACAATACTTTATGCAATAATTAAATTTAAATTAATAAAATTGTATATTTTTCTTAATTCGTACGTTATGCTTTTTTATCTAAGATATATCGAAAATAATTGCGAATTGTCTTAATTTAATTATTAAACATTATAAGATATTAATATATTTGCTTAGATTAACAATAACTTAAACAATATAAATAATATTAGAGACAAATTTGTTATTAACAAGACGTAATCTAATCGAATTTTGCAAAAATATAATAGAAAGTTTATAAAACTTAACAAACTTTCTATTTATAAAGACTTTATTAAAGATTTCGATATTAATAAGTAGCATTGTTTTAACATAACGTTTATTAAAAGATAAATAAGCTTAATTTAAGCAAATATTAACATAAAAATCTAGCTATTAATTGTTAAATAACTTGTTGTTAATAATATTAAAATTAAGCTTAACTTTAATAAGCAAAGCTCTATTATATAAGTTAAATATAACTTTAAACTCTTTTATTATCTTTTATATAAGTATTAACTTCTATTTTGAATTGCAACTCTTGTTAAGAACGTTTAGTTTTTCGATTTGCTAAAGTTATTTAAGTTGTTATTTAAGATATTAAAGCAAATTTTATCTCTAAATATTACTAATTCGAAATTGTCAATATTATAAATCTTAAGCTTAATAATTGCTTCTTTTTTAATTTTAGTTAATTTGTTTTTCTAAAAAGCATTTAAGTAATTAAGACAATATCTTGAACACAAGCACTTTTAATAAAAATTCTTTTTCTTAATCTTATTTTTAAGTATTTAAGACTAAAAAATTAACTTTGTTTCGAAAGAAATTTTTTGTTTAATTATATAATTGATTGTTTTGTTATTATAAACTTCGAATTTACTTGTAAACTTATATATAATATTTCGATTTTTATTTGTTTGCATAGTAATAAACTTATTACGTGCGCTAGTTTAAAGCGATTAATAATCTTCTTTTTGTTTTATTCTAAAATTTATATTGCGTAATTGTAAAATTAGGTTATTAATATTAATAACGTCAATTATATTAACAAATTAATTGTATAACTTGTCGCTTAATTTTAAATTAAATTAATGCATTTTTTAATCTTTAAACAATTTAATATTTGCTACAATTAACATAAATTAAATTACGTATTCGTTAAAGATTTCGAAAGACTTTATAGCAAAATTTAATAATATAAATTTAATAAAGTTTCTATGTTATTAATTAGATTTGTTAAATTAAGCGTAAAGATTTGTTATTAATTTAGCTAATATATTATAGAGTTAAGCAAAATTGTTGCTCTAGTTTAATAGACAATATCTAATATCTTTGAAGATGTCTCTTATACATTTGATTGCAATATATATTAGCTTAATTAATTTATTATTAAATATGCAAAAACAAGCTTTAAATTTAACAAAAAGCGTTATTTATTATTAATTAAATTTCTTTCGATTATTTAAGAAAACAATTAAATTAAAAAATTTAATATTATTATATATTGATTTCTCGATCTTAAGCAAACTATTTCTATAGACTTTGTTAAAATATTTGCAATTCTATTAATTAAATTTGTAAAAAAATATATTATAATTGTTGCTATTGTTGCTAAGATTTCGACAAAACAATAAGTAATAAATAGATTTAAACTACTTATAATAATTAAGTTTCTTAATTAATTTATCTTGTTTCTTAGTTAGTATATTAGTTGTCTTTTTTTACGCTTTGTTTTTAGCTTGTTTTATATTTCGCTTTTTTTGTAAACTTTTGCAAATAATTTGTGCTTTATTTAAATTTATCTTTAATTGTACAATTTCTTTGTTTCGATCTTTTCTATATTGTATTAAATACTATATATAAAAATAAACGCTATTAATATGCTTAAATTAATACTTAAGACTTTTAATTATATCTTTAACAAAATTGTTGTTATATAAGAGCTTTGCGAATTTTTTTTAAATCTCTTGTCAACAACGCTTGTAATCGAAGAAAAACTAATAAAAAAAAGATCGATTAATCTTAGCTTTAGTTTTACGTCTAAACTTCTTAATAAATAAAGATAATATATTAATATTTTTAAGAAAGTTATTATTAAGTTCGATTAACTTAAAATTTTCGAAAACAAATTCGAATAAAGTTTGCGATTATAATTTTAACAATAACAAAATTTTAATATTTAATTAATAATAAGATTAATCTTAAAATACAATACTCTTATAAAACTAAAAGTTAAAAGAAAATACTTAACTCTTTATAGCAAAATTGCGATATATTATAATAATAAATTTGCACAAATATTATAAATTTTAATAATTATAAACAATAATAAAGTAATAAGTAAAGATATAAATTTAAGTAGAACGCTTTGTTTAAATACGTTTGCTCAACTTAAATATTATATAATTTATTTTGTTTAATTAAGTTAACAAATATCGAAACAAAATTATTAATATTAAAAACAAGTATTGCTCTAGTATTGTATTGCGTAGTAAGCTTTGCGCAAAGAGAGAAGATATTACTTAAAAACAACAATATTGCAATATAAATATTAATTTTAGCAAACTTGCTTGTTTATTCTAGCAAAATTATTAAGTTGTAGCTAGAACAATTTGTTGTTTATTTATTTTAGCAAGTTTACTATCTTTTTTGTAGAGTTTCTTTCAACTTAGCGCAATAAAAGTTAAAAAATACTTATCTAAAGAATTAACGAAATTTATTATTGTTAAGTTGTACGTCTTCTTTAGAGATATTTATTGTCGCAACTTAATTACGCTTTGCAAAGCGCTTATTCTAGTAGCTTTATATTTAGAATTGCTTTAGTAGCTCTATATTTAAAGTACGTTTCAAAAAAAAAAGTTAGCAAATATAAATATCTTTAGAATACAATTCGTAGAATTATGTCTAAAAAGATAGCTAGTATTATATTAAAGTTAAAACTTTAATAATTAATATATAGTTAATTGACGAAAATACTAGCTATGCAAAACTAATTATATACAAAAAATAAGTATAAGTACTATAAGTGTTAAGACACTAAACGTTACTTGTAGTATACTTGAGACTAAAGAACAAAGATCTAAAAAGTAATCGAAGAACAAAGTCTATCTAGTCTAGAATTGTAACATTAAAAATCTTTGTTTAAATTTTAAGAAATCTATATTTAAGTTGCAAAGTCTTTGAAATATAAATATTGTTTTTAAGATAGCAACAATAAATTCTTTAATATTTATACAAATATTAATAAAGTATTTAATAGAGTTATTCGACTAATATATCGATTTAAAGAAAAAAAAGTATAATAATAAGTTTTTGTTTTTGTTTTTTATATTTAAATATATATAGAAATTGCTATCTTTAAATATAGAAGTCTTAATTATAAAATATATTTACAAAACAAATAAATATAAAATACTTCTTTTTATCATTATTAAAATTGTTGTTTTAAATATTATTTTCTATATTATATTTTGCTTTATAAAAGAAGAAAACTACAACAACTATATATAAATAATAAAAGCTTTAATATATCTCTATAATTATTAAAATTTGCTCTATTCTATATTTGTTATATTTGACAACAATAGAGTTTTGTTATAAATACTTTTGTATATATTTTACAAGAAAAAATATTGCATTAATTATCTTCTATATATTTGATATATTAGTTAGAAAATAATAGTTAATTGCAAAAAAAAATTTTCTACAAATAAAAGATAAAAGATATTTTATAAACAATAGAAAAATATTGTTTATATAACTATCTTAAAATTATAAAAGAAATACTACAATATTTTATATTATAATTATCTAGATATATATTAAAGTATATTTAATTATTTTAAAAAGTATTTATAGCTTAGATATAGAAAGTAAGCTAAATATTTTACTAACAAAATACTTTACTTTAATAATATCTTTTTATTGTATAGCAAAAATACTTATTATTAGATTAAACTAGAGCTTAAATTTTCTACAAATAGATAAAAACTACAAATTAAATTTTGTATTGCTAATATATCTATTTATACAAGCAATTTGTATATAATAGTAAATATAAAGCTAGATAAATTTTTTATTAATTAATATTATAATTATAAGCAGAAGTTTAAGAAAACAAAAATATATTTATTAATAAAACTTTGTAGTATATCTATATTTCGCAATTTTATTGTCTAAATAATATTTTTTTTACTAAAGACAATTAACGCGCAATTTAAATATCTTAAAAATAAGTCTATTATTATTGTTTTTTCTATTAATATATTTACAAAAACAATAAGATTATTATATATTTATAAAACATAAAAGCAATAATATAATAAAGTAGACAATAATATATTAAAATTAAAGAATATATATTTTTATTAAAGATTTACAAAATTATTATAGATAAAATAAACAACAATAAGACAAGAAAATTATATAAAAAACAATAAAGACAATAAAGATATAATAGAAGTACAAAAAATATTGTTAGAAATCTTATTATTGTTGTCTAAGAATAGAACTCTTTTAAATAATATACTATATTATAATATATAGAAGTCTATTATTGTTAAGTTAAAAGATTGTTTGCAAAATTTATTAAAAAGAAATATAAGTTGTATCTTTGCAATTATAATATTAATATTAAATAGTCTTTGCAAACTTTATTTAGCAAATATTGTTTATTATTATGTTAATTTTGAATCTACTCTTTAGTTAGATACTTAATAGTTAATTGTCTTTATAAAGCTAGCAAAATAGACAAAAGAGTCGAGAGAGTTATTAATAAGATAGACGAGAAAATACAAAAGAAATAGCAACAAAAAGACAAATTTTAGATGTTTCGATCTTTTATATAGATAGTTTTTAGATATAATTAGAGATATAGATAGAGACTAATTCTAAATAAACAAAAAAAAATTGGATTTAAATTTGTATCGAAAGATTTTTGAGAAAATATATCGAATTTGATAATAAACAGACGCAAAACTATATATTTCTTATTATTTTTTGTAATCTTGTTAATATTGTTTGTTTATAAGATCGAAAAATTACTCGATTAGACTTAATAAAAAACAATAGTATAAAAGCAAAGTAGAGATAATATAAGAGCAAAGTAGAGTAATATAATTCTAGTAATTATCTAAAAATATAATAATTAATAAAAAAGTAAAAAAAGAATTGTATAATAATATATTTAAATAATATATTTAAATAATATATATATATTTAAAGAGTTAATTATATTGTAGCGCAATACTTTAAGATTAAACTAATAAAGAAGATTAAAGATAAAAATATTATAAAATAAGCTAAAGTTAATACAATTGCTATAAAAATAATTTTAGAGAATAAAGATATAAATATAATACAATGTCTTAATATTTAAATATATATAAAGTTTAATATAAGTAAAATATTTAATTTATAAATTAGCTTAATTTTAATTAGTTCGAATTAAGCAAAAATATAATTAGATATATAATATTAATTATCGAAATAATTTAACAACATATTTTATATTATAAAGAGTTTAATTAGTTAAAGAAAATATATAATCTAAATACAATTAATAGATTTAAAAGATTTAAAGATACTTTTGCAAATAATAAAAATATTATAGATTGCAAAATATCTAATTTTTTAAGATTAATAAATAATAATTTTAAAGATAAAATAAAAGAAGATAAAGAACAATACAAAAATAATAGATAACAAATATAAGATAAAGTACAAAGATAATAATAATAATAACAAGAGCAAAGATAATAATAAAAATATTAAAAATAAAGTTAATTACAAGATTATAAAGATCTTAAACAAGTTAATAGTATTAATAAGTTTAATTATATTATCTAAATATATTATTATATACTTTTTAATAATATATAAAATTAAAGTTAATTAAGAGACTATAACAGTTGTAATTTATATATTATATAAATATTAAATAGTTTGTATATATTACTTTATTGCATTATTATAGAATATTTATATAAAAAAATAATAAGATTTAAAATCTAATTTATATTTATTAAATTTATTACTAAATAACTTTATCTCTTAGCAATTTAAATTAATTTTTTAGAGTTAATTTTTAATTCTAACTCTAGAAATTAATTTAATTTAACTTAGTTTTCGATTTTAATTTTAGAAATTAATTTGTTAAAACTTTTAAATTAAGTTAATTTATATTATTAAGATTTAAGTTAATTAATCGACTCAAACTTAATTAATTAACTTAATACAATTAATATAACTTTTGTATTATATAATTTAAATCTTCTCTTAGAATTAAAGTTAGTAATCTTTTATACTCTTTTTAGTTTTTTTATATTTAATATTTTCTTAAAATTTATTAATTTTTTTTCTTTATTAATTTTGTTATTGCTTAATAAATTATTTAATAATTGTTCGATATTTAATTTCGAATATTAAATTATACTTAATAGATATATTCGATATTAACAAAAGATAGTCGAAGATTAACTAGAATATTATCTATAATATATATACTTTTTGCTTTAAATATTATTGTTTTTTATATATTTTATTTCAAAAAAAATTAATTATCTCTTTTTACTTAACAAATTTATTGTCTTATTTAATATATATTAAAAACTTTAATTTTAATTATTAAATAATATTTAATATATATTTAATATTAATTAAAACTTGTATTTAACAAATATTTAAAATTAACTAAACTTAATTAAAAATATTAATTGAAAAATTTAATATTGTTTTGTCGAAGCTTACAAGTAGAAAAAAGAGATAATTTTATAATTTTAGACTTAATAGACTTTGCTTTTTAATTACTTTTTAAGTTTTTACTCTTTAATCTTAAAAATATTATAAGTAATATTTAGTATCTTGATATTTATAGTATTTATATCTATTTCTTGTATATAATTAGTTCTATATAGCTAGTTATTTTATTAATTAATTATATACTAATTATTAAAGCTTTATTTCTAACAAATTTCGATAATTTGTTAAAATTAATTTGTCTTTTATACTCTTATTTTTGTATTTTTAAGTTTCTAAGTTCTTGTATTTTTAAGTTTTTGTATTCTTAAGTTTCTAAAATTGTTTCTAGAGATATATTAATAGTTTGTTATTTTAATATTTATTATTATAATTAAAGTTTTATCTTTAACTTTAATATAAGAAAGTAAGAATAAAATTTTAATTAGTATATAATTATAATAATAAAGATTTATTACAATATATATATAAATTATACTATACAATCTAATAGTATATTAAGTAGCTAAGATTCTAAGATTTAAGTAAAAGAGATTGTATATATATTGCAAATAGATTGCTAATACTAATAGCAAATATTCTTAAATCTATAGTCTAATATTATCTAATTATTTAAATACAATATATTTACTTATAATAATAAATATATTACTTAATATTTAATATTTAATATTTTAATAATATTTACTTATAATCTTTGCAATAAATTAAACAAGAAATTAAATATTATATTTATTATAATATTATAATATATTAACAACTTAAAAATATTTATTTAGAAAAAATTAATTTTAAATTTTACTAATTTAATTATTAATTAATTTAAAATCTATTTAGCAAAATATTATTTTAATAAGAATTTATTTTTAATATTAAAAATATATCTAAACTTTTATAATACTTTATTAATATCTTTACTTATTACTATTTATATTATAGCAATCTATATAATAAATTCAATTAATTTAAGAGATTTTTACGCAAATATAATATATTCGTAAAAAGCTTTTAATATATCTAGTTAATTATATATAATAAATTGTATTTATATAGAATTATATTTAAAAATCTTAACAATATATAAGATTAAATTTTAATATAATATATATTAAATATATATTTATTAATTTTGTTAATTTTAGTTTAATCTTATATTTTAAACTATAAAGTAAATATATTAATTAATTTACTAATCTAATTATTAGTTATTAATAGTACTAGAATTTAAGCTTCTTAAATTATAAATATATAAAAGTTATCTAATTCTTATTATATTATTATCTAGAATAAAGAAAAGATTTTATATATTTAAAGTAATAATATATTCGTTTAATTATATTTATTAATTATTAATTATTAATATAAGTTAATCTAGAATTAAGTAAAGAATTAAAGTTCTTTTAATATTTGTAATCTCTTTAAAGAGAAAAAATTAGAAGATATACTAGAAGTGTATTATTGCTATCTAGTTTATAAATCTAATATATAATCGAATATTAATTAACTTAAACTTGCTAGAATTCTTGCTTCTTAGCTATTAACTTCTAGATAATAGCTCGCAATAGTAAATATTTGTTTCTTGATATTACTATTGTAGATTAGCTTGTCTAGCTCGAGTCTTATATTTCTTTCTAATATACTTATTTTTGTGTTTCTTTCTAGAAGACTATATAGTCTATATTGAATTTGTAATCTATAGATTGTATAAGAAGACACTAGTTTATCAATATTTCGTATTTGAGATCTTGTAGATTATACTTGAATCTACTCTATATAATAATAATTGTTAATATATATTATTATATCTTCTTTTGTTATTATCGAATATCTATAGTTAGAGTATTTCTAAGATCTAGCTCCGAACAATGTTTAACTTCTTAATATAACAAAACAAAAGAAATTTATTCAAATTTACTTTTAAAGTTCTATTTTCGAAAAATCTATTATTATGCGAAATTCTAGTAAATAACTAGTCTCGAAATATTAATTGTACAACAATTGCGAGCAATCTAATTGCAATTATACTATTAAGTAGCAGAATTGCTTGCAAGATATTGTATACACTAGTAGCTAAATTAGTATAACTTTAACAAGTATTGTAATTAGATTAATCTCCAAGAAATTCTATTAAACATAATTGGAAAGATAACGTAATCGTAATACTAACAAATATAAGCACAATTATAGTTGTCGAGATTACTATAATTCGAGTAGTAAGTTAGCTATTTCAAATAGTCGATAGATAGTCGATGCAATCCTAATAATTTATTGGCAATTCCGAAACCTCTACTTAGAAAGTGTCTATTGCGAATTCTACTAATTTGACTATTAGTCGACTTAGAGTTCGTTTAGCAGCAAAAGTCTTAGCGCTTGCTTAGCAAAAGTCCAATTTTAATGTTCGAGATGCGCACGAACTCTCGCAATGCTTCGCTTAAGTCTTTATTTGTTACTCGTCTACATTATAGTAATTTGTATAATAGAATTGAACAATTTGTAAGATTTCTACGCGCGAGTTATGCGTTAACGAGAACGTCTCTATAGTGATTGTGAGTTGCGTTTATAAATTGCGCTCGTAAATTGCGCTCGTAGATTGCGCCTATAGATTGCGCTCGTAGATTGCGTCTATAGATTGCGTTCGCGTTGTAAAACTTAGCAATGTGCGAGATTAAATCTTGACGCAACGCGTATTAATTACGCGTTTGCAAATTCTACTAATTGCAACTTAATCTTGCGCTTAGTTATATAAAGCGAACACATTAACATATTAGCTAATTTGACTATTAGTTACTAATAGTACTATTAACAAGAATTCTAGAATTGTCGATATTAGAGAAAATATATAACGTAAAGTAATTCTTGATGTTTGTGTTGTCGTTAATAGTAGATTATATCTAATTTTCTATTTTGTTTACAATATCTAACATCAAGTTAACTTAAACATTCTTAAGATACTTTTGTATAGCTAGATCGAAGAAGTTCAAGTATCTTGCGTTTTAATCTTTGCTAAGCTCGCTCTTGCCTATAAGCTATTGTATAAAGACTTGTTTTTTAAATGTGTTAAGAGCGTTCGATATTTCTTCGAGATTGTTTAGATTGCTAATTGCGATAACAATTGCTACGTTAGAACTAACCAAGATTAGTAAGACATTAGCGCAAATGTTAGGGTTAAATACTTACTTGCTTATAGTATTGACAACACTAGATGCTAAAGTTCAATCGACATTGAGGATGTTGCTATTGTGCGTGCATTAGCAAAGTATGACTCGCAATAAATATTGTTGATAGACTACTTACGATTTGGTAGCATTAGTTCCGAAGACTTCGACAATAATCTAGAGTTCGAAGATATAATTTACATTTCACGAATTGATGGGCGTGAATTGATTGATGTCGTTTGATTGGACTTGTAGTTGGAAAGATGATTTGGAAGAAGATAAAAGAGGCGACTACGTTATTGGAGACAATATCGACTTGATACTATGTTGCAGTCGCTTGATTGATATATAGTAATCGAGCGTTAACAGCTTTGTGTATGCAGATTAGCTTCGTTCAAAGAAGGATAATAGAGCACTTATGTCTTCACTTACCACCTCTTAATGGGCTAGTACTATCAGTGGTTATTTCGGCAGGGTCTTCGTTCTCTAAGACGATTCTCGAGAAATTGCTTTGCCTCTTGTTCAAAGAGAAGACTAAGAGATCAATGTCTCTTTTATACGAAGATGCCGAAACTGATCGAGTTATAAGTAGTTTTGTCAAGGGAGCTACAAGAGCCAGAAATTTAGTAGTAGAATATATAATTGAAGATATTAGAGTAGATCTTCAGTGATTTAATTTCTTTACATTCTTCAGGGACTTCTATTATTTATATAATTGTGTCGTTGTCTTTTGCTATGCTGTTTGTTCTATATTAATTAAGGTATTCCAGCTAGAAGCATAGCTCCCAAGTCTTTATTTACACTTATTATTATCTTTTACGGAGCATTGTGATCCTTCGATAAAATTAGAGGCAAGAGGAGTTGGAATAATGATTCTACGCATGCTGTTGCTTATCAACAGAGTAGGACTTGAAACGTGTGGTCTTGAAACATGTGACCTTGTGGACAAGTTATTATTTGTAGAACGTGTCGCGATGACACTACAATGCTGAGTGGCAACGCAATCTCCAGCCCGAACTTAGCACTTGGTGCGACGATACAATACCATGAATGTTTTGGTCGGAGCAGAAAGTCACTTCGACCGCAAGGCGAATGAAAATTTACAAAGACAACTTGCGTACATAAGGGCGTTTCGATGTCGTAAACTCATAGCTCCTATGTAAGCTTAGAGATAATGGTTGATGCTTTTATCGACATTGCGACGTTCGAAGCGCTCGATGAAACCACACAGAACAGTACTTCACGTATAGAGGCGTCACTATAAAGCTGCGAAGTGCGGCAATGATATCGGAATACTTCTAGAGAAGGACTGAAGCTGAAATTTGAAGGCGAGTGGCAAAGGAAGCATGCTGCGACGGGCATCGCCATCAGCATGCTAGTCAGCGTCAGATATTATAAGCAGCACGTTGGGCTAGAGCACGACCTGCTGGTCTAGGGACATTGCAATAGTGGTCTGTGGTATCAACGTCAACAAATACTGGGATACAGGACACACTTGAGAGAAGCGTAAGGCAGGTGTGCGCGCAAAAACTTGGCTTGTGTGGGGTTAGTGCTAAGGTTGGGGGCCATATACTTTGAGCTTTCTTTGCCAAGAGTCTTTACGTGGACCCTGCTACATCAATAGAAAGATCGAAGACAACAAGTCTCCAAATTGTTGTTGCTCATAGAGGAGCGCTCGATCTATGCCCTGATTGATGACATTGCCAAGGGAAGAATTTTTTCGAAACTCCAACATAGTCTTGGATCCTTCAAGGCGACGTAAGATGATCCGAGCCCCAGCCCTGCCAAGACGCTCGGGTTTCGATAGCATTCCTTTATTAAGCGGAGGACAGGAAAGGTGGCTTGGCGGTAAGAGATTAAAGTACCTTGCTTTCCATACCCGAAAGATTCGGCCAGGAAGTTGTGCGGACAGCGGTCATACAGCACACGAAACATCTTTCACAAGAAGAGGATTCGCATGGGTTATACGTCAGCTTATGCCTCCCCGCGCCTCACTGTGTCACATGATAGGACTCACCTTGAAACCACGAACATCCTTCAATTCCCTCGCTCTGTCATCATGACGCACAGTCCACTCTGAGTACCCGTCGACTTCCTGCCCTTTGCATGTCTTACCGACGTATAACAGCCTGGGGAAGGAATCAATTTCGCCGCTTGCGATCAGCTCCGCATGGCTTGACGTGGAGCGCAGCAGTCCTTCCCATCCTGTGTTGGTTTGCAGTGCACCCTCGTAGGCTATATAAACTTACTTGGTAGGATCCGCTTCGGTCCACTCTACTCACAGTCGATATCCGTCGTCGTCGTCGATGACCCACGAGAGAAGCCCGCCCGTCTGTACATCTGAACAGCCACGTCACATTACAGACGTCGATGGCGGCATTCAAACAGTACGATGGGTGGTTCCCAGGCTTCGAGCTACCTGTGAACTGGCCAATGCCTTCACCGGGAACGAACGATTTACGAGCGGCTGCGGAGACACCGTTGCTAGCTTCTGTGCTCGACGCCTCGGAGGGAGTGTAAGTGTCTATGACAATGACACCACAGAGAGCTTCAATCGATGCATAAAGTGGAAAAGGGCTGATCCGGCTATAGGAATGATTGCTGGACTGTCCGAGAGCGGACCATAATAGCCTTGATGAATGAGCTCACTGACATGTCGAATTGGGAGCGCAAGCTTTTCGACTCCGATTTCACGTTCAAGTGGAAGAGTGCTCAGCTCATGAGTGGAAGGGACGTGACTAGACCCATGGCTGACTGGGTGACACTCCCATGTGGCTGCATCAACCCTGATCATAAATGGCTAACAGGGTTTAGTGTGTCGAAGAGGTAAAATCCTATGTCCAGCTTTTTTACGCATCAGCAATGGTACCTGCTCTTGATGGAGGCGTGGTCAAGTCCGATACTCGAGTCTCGGGCATCTTCCTTCGCGATGTCCAACGGACTTCGGCCGCCTTGCGAGGAGACCTTTCTCAGAATGTTTCAAAAGGGCACAGTGTGATCTCAAACGTCGTTGATCCTTTTCTATGTCCGTTCTCTTGGGAGGCTGCGAAATTTGTCCTGTTCGGCTATGCCTTGTCTCTGTCCGATTGTCTGCAAAGATACGGCGAGGGCAATAGCATACACTTGCGCCAACCGAAGGACGAACAATGCAGGGAGAAAGAGTTGTATAGGTATCCTAACGATCAAGCATTTTCAAAACGCTTTCAATGGCTACCCTTTGAGGTCGAGTTTGATGATTGTGGAGAAGGCGGACCTAGGTATGTTTAACTCACATCACAAAGCTTTTCAAAGCTAAGATATCCTCATTGGTGTCAGAATCACCAGCTACATCAACAACGTGCACCCTGTCGAACATCGAGACTTCTACTTGGTCCTAGAGACTCTGATTGCTACAGTGATGCCGATGTTTAACCAGTCGCTCATGGAATCCAGAGCTCCCCACTACCAGCACACACGTATTCACGTCGCTGTCTTAGAAAACAACAGTGCAACTCCTGCAATCTCCAAAGACGTACGGAATTTCACTCCCCCACAACAGCGGACTACAGGGCAGTTCATTGATCGCGAACATCGTTGGCTAAATTGGCTCTATGTGGATCTGAAAAAGGAATTTTGGAGCCGTGGTTTACAAATGGTCTGTGAGGTGCGAGAAATCGACCTCGGTCCGGATCAGCCTAGCTTCGAAGGTGAAGAGTGGCACGTTCAAGGTCAAAGAAATGAGTATATTTGTGCCTCCGCCATCCTGACCTACTCGGTCCACAACCTTACCCAGCCCCGCCTTTCCTTTCGCAGACGAGTATGGACAGAAGAAGCCGCTATTGCCTGGGGTTATATCTCAGAACCACCGTTCGCACCAGAAATCTACGGTGCAAATAGTGGCGATCCAGCTATCCAGCATATCGGCAATTTAGACATGCGTCAAGGCCGGCTAGTAACCTTCCCAAATATCTGGCAAACCCGACTCCTACCATTTGAGTTGGCGGACAAGAGTAGACCAGGCCACTTCAAAATACTTGTCCTACACCTCATCGACCCCAACCGGCGAATCATATCCACGTCTCGTGTTCCACCCCAGCGACGCGATTGGTGGGCGAAGGAAGTCCGGCGACAGAACGCAGTGCTATGGCGGCTGCCGAATGAAATTTGGGACAATGTTGTGGCTACGCTGGAGGGGTATCCATTGTCGATAGAGGAGGCAGAGCACCTAAGGAATGAATTTGTTGAAGAGAGGGCGGAATTTCAAAAAAAGCATACGGAAGCTATGATGGAATATGGAGAGTGGGATTTGTATTCAGATGCTGAGTGAGTCTGTTCTAGGTGCCCAGGAGGAAGATTACAAGTAGCGAGAAATGTCTGATTGTTACTTAGATGGGTGCAGATCCGGCCATGAACGTTGATGGTCTTTGAAGTGCAGAGAAGTGTGGCGCCGCGGAAATTGTTGAAGAAGGCTGACTTCTGAGAGCTTTCAGATTTGGTGCCCAATAGATTTGTAATCCCTGGCAAATATTACTGCCGATTGTCGGCCACCTATCCAATTTGACGACATGCACAATTGCATCTCCGAGTAAGTTCAGGTATCGAGCCCGACTTTGTCAAGCCATAAGACTATAGATGAGATTCAGTCAGATTCTATAACGTGTCTATTTATTGCCCGCTAGTGTATTTCCTCATCTGGAGACTCAAAATCTGTATTCTGGAGCCTTTGGGCTTTTGTCGACAGAGGCAAGAGAAAAAGGAATAACAATGGTCCCCCATAACGGTGACAATACCGGTAGTCCAAACCAATAGCGATAACAGTCAAGTTACGATTGCTGCTGCAGTTATTATAGTAGGAGCGGGCGGAACCTGGTACGTTAGCCTGTGTTGAATTTGTTGTCGACCTTGGTACTAACGACCTCGGTAGGTGGTCCGGAGGCACCGGTGGATTTGGACTCCGTAGTCCTTCCTGTGTATGGCCTTTCTGCCCGCCTGATGGTGGTGGAGATATTAGTGGCGGCGGCTCTGGTAGTAATCCTAACGACGCTAACACGCCTAACAGCCCCGAGAATCCTAGCAATCCCGATGAGAACAGCAGCAACAAGCCGTCGAGCGTCTCGAAACCTACGAATTCACAATCGATCAACACAGCTAGCCCGACTTCAACGACATCATCATGCACTGCCACTATAATTGCATCCGACTGCTCAGTCTTCTTTCCTACTCAAACTGGCGTAAACACGACCAGTTCATGTTCAACCAGTTGCTATTCGACCGTGACCGGATGCAGTGCCACTGGCCGAAGGATGACCAGTATGGCTACGGGGACAACGTCCGCACAGCTCTGTGGACAGTCGTGCTCTCTGTGCAATGCGCGTCCCCTCGCAGCAGCGACGCCGGCAGCCAAGCGTGATTTGCCAATTTTTCCAGATCTGAAGAAGAAGCGAAGTGTCGAGATGCAGTCGGGTATAGATAAGCGCTTGCTACCGGTGCCTTCCGATCCGCCCTACAACGGCGACATGACAGCATTTCTACTTGACGAGTATGCCTGTGCGACATGGGTACCACTCAGACGTGATCCAAACCACCCTTCATCGGCGCTGGCAAGACAGCTCAACAATCAGCGTCTCGATCTGGCGGTCGATGGACTTTACGGTTGCACCAGTGTCGTGGGCATATCCACTCAAGGCGTGAGGATCTCGCATTTCTGGGAAGCAAATTGATTTGTTCCTGACAGATTCCAGAAGGACGTTCTTGATGCTATGGATGGCGGGGATGGAACCCCTGACGTGCCCGGTATCAGGCAATATACTGGATTTCGTGGCCAATTGAACCAGGCGCAAGTACCACAGACCATCATAATAAACCCAAGGATGAGGACTTCACAAACTCCTGGAGTACTTGAGTTTAGGGCATATGTGGATCGGATCAAGGAAAGATTACAGCATATCATACCCAGCTCTACGCCTATCGTGATCGACTACGTGGCGATATTTGACGAAGTCTCCCAAACGCAGACTGCGTCCGGGAAAGTCTTATTCCAATATGATCCTACGCAGTCCTGGCTACCAGATCCGAGGTATCTGCCAGCATGCACACCCATGCAACAAGCAACGGTCAGACTGTGGGTCGAAGACAGGCCACAGCCCGTCTATGCTTATAAACTGGATCGCCGAGGCCAATCAACAGATTGCGGCACACCAGAAAAGAAACGCCCCTGCCTGCTCTCGACCTACGCAGAGCCAAGCCGCAACACAACACGGGGGTAGTAACATGGGGCCATCCCAAGTACCGGGTACATTTTCCCGCACTGCATCAACATCAGCCCCGGCATCGGCTTTGTGGAGCACCGGAATCTTAAGTACCATACCATCTTCAACGTTTGTGCCTTCATCTTCCTCAATATCACCCTCATCAACAACACAGCCATCTGTCGGCCCTGCGATGACGCTTTCCTCCTCGGCTAATAGTGCCAGCACCGCCGGATCTTGTCCCGAACGCAGACCTCCTCTAGGGTCTCCACAAATTCCTGGCTGCTGGGGTGTTCCGGAATGCGCTTACTACCTAGCTGCGGACCAGGGACTACCTGCCGATGCACCGAATTGCTGTAACTGCGGTGGGACTACAGTACCTTTACTTACACACTCGGGCACGACGGACTGTGCATACTCAACGCAGCCAGCTTTGAAAATCCCTCTGCGTAGCCTTAGCGGCGAGATCGTCGCAAAGCCGACCACACGAGCGGCATCACCGTCGCCGTCGCTTATTTCGGCTCATCCCGCAATACCGTACGCAACAGGTAAATGCAACATCCACGTCTGGGAGGGTCTAGGTACGGATATCGGCCAGAAGTCCGTCTACCTCGACGTAAACCTCACCAACGCTGAGGGCCGTCTCATTGGCTCCAACCACGGCGGTCTTGACTGGGCTGTCGCCCTCGAAATAACGAGCAAGCTCCCTAATGTCATGCTAGTCACCGCTCAGACCGGGATCTCCAAGAGATTGCGCGTCCGAGGCGTAGGGAACGGAAAACCCTTTGTGCGTGACAGTGCAGTCGAGGGCCCAATCATGTACAAAAAGGACACCAACCACAAGAATATCGGTGCTCCTCTAGCAACGAGACCGTTGTTCGAAAGCGGACGAATTCAGTTTGCGGTTGGATCACAGGTATGGGACACCGCGAGCGGGCAGTGCTCGGTGGGAGGGTGGGACAATGGTAGCGCGAAGAACTTCTTCGGGACGCTGATTTTCGGGGATTACTTTATACCTAATCGGCAGATGGACTGTGAGTTTGAGTGCTAAAGCTGGGACTAACGCTGTGGTTGAAGGGAGCGAAGGAGGGTTTAAGTTTTTGATTTAGCTCAGATTGTTGATGTATGGGCTCGACTTTCTACAGCTGCTGGGCGGCGACTACTTCTGTCGTCGGTGGAACGGTGGAACAGGCATTCGACCACTATAGTGATTCCCCTCGAGTGTAGGTCCACTACGCTGTGGAAGTCACGTTGTTTGCTTGAATCAATTGGGTAGTGTATAACATGCAAACGAATCCGCAGCCCCAGAGTCAAACCCGACTGGGTCTAGCACGTGCTGGCACGGAGCGGATAAGGCTAACCAGATAGCGCCTAGTGCTTTCTGGGCTTTTCATCAATATTATTTTTCTACTAGGTTCAGTGCTCACTAGGAGTACAGTCTCTGGGGGCAGGTGTCTGACGTTACTAAACAAAGCAGCCGGCAATACGAATTGGACTGAGCTTTGATGGACCCCCCTGACCCTCAATATCTTCGACCAAGCATCTCCGCCGAGACCTACGCCTCTCGTGGAGATTTGGCCTCAGCATGTAGATCCGGCGACTTTGAAAAGATCAAAAAGCTCGCTACTCGCAACGATTCTGGTCAATCTCTCACAGACTATCTCACGTATGGCCTGGTCCCTGCGTTCAGTGCAAACCAAATTGGGGTGGTGCGATATCTTCTCAATCATGGCGCCGATCCCAATGACCGAGTTGTCACGATAATGGCCGCGAGAGGCTGTTCGCTACCGATCTTTGAAGCTTTGCTGAAGAAAGGATGGAATATTAATGTCTTGGTTCTCCGGGGCGTATCCACACTGTCGTATGTGACCTCTTCGTCTTCCATTACGCTTCCAATGTGCGATTAAATTTCCTTATCCATGTACAGCGATCTTGCTGTTCAATCCTCTTCTTGCTGACCTCCCTACTTTCTGCATTATAGATGTGTAGTCAAAGACGAGACAGTGGTCCAGTGGTTCCTCGCCCACGGTGCTTCCCCCAAGCTCGGGCCCCCTGGCTCCGTTCTCAACGCTACAGCAAGTATAGGCACCCCTGCTACATTCCAACTCCTCCTGCGGCAGGGTGCCTCGCTCTCCCGCGGCGATGCCTTCCGATCCGCAGCCGGGTCCCCAGAGGACGCGGGCCGCATTCCGATGCTGACATATTTGATTGACGTACTTGGGCTTGAGGTGGATCCTCCCGATGAGAACGTAAATGGCCAGATTGGGACGCCAATTCATTCGGCAATCCGTTCCGGAGGTTTGGAGAAAGTAAAGTTCTTAGTGTGGAAGGGCGCAAATTTGCAAAGAAGGAATCGAATGGGCTTCACGCCTCTAGAGGTGGCGGAGAAAACGCTGTTCATGCAGATTCGTGCATTTCTTAGCAATGCTTCACGAACGGCAAATGGGCGAAAATCTTAGCCAAGGGAATCGCGAGCCAAAGCGACCATCAGCCGAGGGTTTTTTCCGGCTTGGATTGATACGCATGTGAGAAGCTACTCTCTGCATGGCGCTGCTCGGGCTTGTTGAAAGTCCAAAGCATGGCCTGATTACAGCTCTGTTCCCTCGGAATCGCTATATCAGTCATGTCGTATCAATAATTGGGGTCCTAGTTCGCCTGTCTGCTGACCGCGGAAATCCGCCTGACTTCTCGGCGTTCGAAAGTCGGCCTCATCCCTCAATCGCATAACTTGTCCCTATCCCCGTGTTCTCGATGACGCTCCCCGACGAAACAACAGCAGCAGCAGCAGGTCAGCATCCCATTTGGTTATATCCACATCTTACTTCCATTGTTCCCTCTTGATAAGATGAACTTACTCTGATCGAGCCTCTTACTCCTCCCTCACTTCTCCAACATGTATACAAGTAAGCATGCTGCTTGAAAAGAATAACGAAAACCAACGTCTTCTCTTATACTCATCCTAAGAATGTATTCATTCTGTCCTTCCTAGAAGCACTCGCAAAGAATACCAATTCCAGACATTCACATTATACTATTTTCTACCCTCTGGTTGTTTCGTCCATTAGCCCAAAGTTGCAAATTACCATATATCTCGTTGATCATGTCAGTTTAGTGCATGCCATGCCTGTCAAGTGCGCATTCAATGTCATCTCACAGCATACTGATTCACTGCTCGTCGGCCATCAAACACAAGTAGTAACATAGCAGACTTACGCCAGCAGACAGTATACATCGAAGCCTACGGTGCCTCTTAGAATCTCTTTCGGTAACAATGTTCGACACGACTGAATTGATCCTGAGCGCATAGAATGATGAGTCTCTGGTGTAGAAAGATATTGGTGCTGGAATTTTCCGTATTACCCTGACTAGTTTTTCAAGATTTGCGAGCCAGTGGTCATGGCTAGTCTCGTTTGTTATTACTTTGGGAGGTAATTGTGTGGACGCTACCGTTCTTTGTTCTGTCAACATCGACAAAGACTTTCTGGGATCACCCCACAATGACTTCACAGTTATATATCTGGACAGCTCTCGAATATTCCAAGTGCTTTTGATGTTCAATATAAAAACCTTTATACCCATGGTTTTTTACTGAACACATTATCATCTACAAACAGCTGAGACAGGCTTCTTTGAGTCTTTTCTCTTTACTGCCAGCACATCATACTAGTATCACCAAAAACTACCCACCACTTCACACCCACGATATCTCTCTTCCCTCGCTTCCCATCCAGTGAACTGGGCCCGCTCTTCCGTCTCATCGACGACTACACGAGCCAAAACCCGAGCGGTTCGTCGACCTCATCCTCCATCCGCGCCTTCCATCCCAAATTCGATGTCCGCGAGCATAAGGACTCCTACGAACTCCAAGGCGAGCTCCCCGGTCTCGAACAGAAGGACATTCACATCGAATTCGCCGACCCGCACACCCTCGTCGTCAAGGGTCGCGTCGAACGTGAGTATTCCTCCGACGACTCCCAGGCGGCACGCGGTCGCATCACGGGCGAAGTGACGGACCATACTCGCCACAAAGCTAGCGTTGAAGATGAAGGGGCCGAAGGTTCCAGTAGTCCTGGGAAGGGAGGAGAAGTCAGCAAAGCTTCTGAAGGCGGCGAAGGTCAGAAGGATGGGACCAAGTATTGGGTCTCCGAGCGCTCTGTGGGGGAATTCCATCGTGCTTTTAGCTTCCCCTCCCGCGTGGACCAGGATGCTGTCAAGGCCAACCTCAAGAATGGAATCCTGAGTGTCGTGATCCCCAAGGCGGTTTCTCACCATGCGAAGCGGATCATGGTTGAATGAGCTCGTTTTCGGCGTCTTCGTCAAGCCTGCGATTTAAAGCACACCAGTCGTTACTGTTTGGGTATGTCAGCTTGCAGATGATATCATGAATTACGAGAAAGGAGACTGTACGGATTGGCTGAAGTGTATTTTGCTGGTGAAGTTGGGAGAAACGTTATTTTGTATCAAGGGTGTATTCGGTGTTGTTGGTGAATCCGATTGACGGGGTGGGAGAAAAGTCCTCCCTTCAAAGATGTATTCGATCTTTTCCGTATGCTCGGTGCTTGTACGGTAGCATCTATCTGTTCAGAAGTTACTTTTGCAAATCCAGGATTCTGCAACCAGTCAGATATGATGTCAAAGGACATCCTTCTCAAGAGCTTCGTCATCTCCGAAATTATTATTTTCATTCCAGTCGCTACCTAACAGCTCTGTTAAAGCCCCAGACCTCCCTCATAATCGCCCCTCGCTTCGCCCTTAGACGATCTTTACCCCATCCAAACCCTGTCGTAGCGGTACGTTTGGTTGTAGCCATGAGACCGATGCTATCGAGGGCTTTGATGATTATTTCACTTCTCTTCATAGGTCATCTCATGTCCTCCTCCGCTACAGCAAACACCATCTCTGAATCAGCCAAACCGAAACCCCACGACGCATCCTCGAAACCCACTCTCGGCTGTACCAAGAGGTCGATATCCGTATCCGGCTCCATGATCGTGGCTGCGATGTTCGTCTTGGCGCACGTCGGAGCCGCCCAGTCACCCGAGACTGGCTTGAGCTCGTACCGCACAACGAACATGATCACTGTAGTCATAATCTCGGTGGTTGCAAAGTGTCGACCAGGGCATAGTGTATGACCTCCGCCGAAAGCTCGGAAGGCTGCGGGACTGGGGCGTTTCGCACCATCTCCTCTTTTTCTGGCCGACTCTAGACCGTCCTTGGTAAACCTTCTATGGTCGAATTGGTCGACATCGCGTCCCCAGATTCCTTGGTCTGTGTGGATTACACGACTAGGCATTTGGATTATGCCGTCCTTCTTCAGGAGATACTTGCCGTCGAGAAGTGTGTCTTCCATGACCTGCCGCACTGAAGTGCCCATCGCCCGGCAACGTAGCATCTCCTGGAATGTCGAGGTGAGCAGGGGACAACCTGTCTTGATCTGTGTGATGTCAATTTTGTGGATGGGAACACCGTCGGGAGTCTCTGTTGTCAGAATGATGGTCGATAGCTCTTGGCGAAGATCTTCGAGGACGAGAGGGTTCGAGTAGACATGATATAGCATCCAAAAGACAGAAGGAACCGTATTGACCAGAATTGCTATGCCACCGCCGCATTCAAATTTGGCTGTGTCTTCGACTGAAATACCATTCTTGATACTGACGTTGAATCGGTTCTTAGCCCATGCTGACCCACTCTCATGCCCTTTGTTGTCGTAGTAATCGACGAAGGCTCTGGCCACTGTCTCACGGCCACGATAGCCCTTCGAAGCAGTTATTGATGGCATGAAGTTGACAAACATCATCGTCAGATCGCCCACAAGGTGCCTAAGGGAATGGTAAGCACATATGTTGCACAGTGAATACGAAACCTGCTTGATATGAGACTCACCAGAACCCGTCCTCAACATTGCGATCTACGTAGGGGTTCAGTGGACCGTATACAGCGTTTGTTGTCGCCATTGTGAGCTCGTGACGTAGCCAGCGCATCAGGCTAATACTCGTACCGAGACAACCTTTCTCTGGCCGGATATGTTCCAACGATGCCGCGATGTTCTGGATCATCACACGATTCATTGCGTCCAGGTCCGCACCGGGCGTCAATGCTGAACGCATAGCTTGGTACGATTCCACCGACATACCCCAATCGCCTTCGTCACCGTTCACATTCGTCATGATGATCTTGTCGGCTTCATCACTCCATGCGTTCATGCGTCTTCCCATCTTGGCCTCGATAGGCGGGAAAGCGAGGGTTTTGGAGTGGCGCTGGACAGCTGCAATGAGCTCCAGAGAATTTATGATATAGATTTTGGCCCCAGGCATGGCGAGCGAATATATCGGAAGCGTGTTTTGGTCCCTACATTGTCAGTTGTTGTGGGTGACTTGATTGGGATCGAGACATTGCAACCTGAGCTGGACGTAGTATTCAAATTTTTTCCATATCATGTTCAGGACATGTCCCACGATAGGCACCCTGGGATATACAGTAGGGGGCTCCATGCTGTCCTTTCCGACCTTGGAGTTGATACGGTAAAGGTAGTACAGGAGGGTGGATATTGAAAGAAAAGCCACCGAAGCTTTAAAGTCCATGATGAGTTGGTACGGCAAGGTGACAGTGCTCGAATGTGGTGGATTGAAAGACCGCAGCTGCTGAGAGGTAGAAACGAACCGACTCCGGTTTTAGGTGGAGAAAGCAAACGGTCGAGAGGCAGTGCCAACTTTCCAATCAGAGTGACCCAATCGCCTTACGGCGTACAGAGTCAGGCAGCGCTCCGATGCCGCGCAGGTCAAATGCAGAGGGAATTGAAGCCTGCATGCAGGCGCAAGGCTACCATGCATGGGGCGATGCTGCTGCGCAAAGAAGTGAATGTATAAAGTACGTACGTAGTAAAAAGCGGGTCCGGGATGGAGCGCATGCTAATTTCCTTCGGGAGGCATTCTACGGCGCCACGGCGCGTGGACATCGCGTCTCTCGGCTGAACTAGGTTTAGGCCTAGGCCTTGCGATTCGCGGTGATAGTCATACTGTCATACTGTAGTTTCTGTCAGACTGAAATCTAAGGTACTTCTAAGCGATTTACGATATCTACATCTGTTGCATTGCATGATATGCATCAAGCAACGTGCATGCGCCTAGAAGTCTGCGTGATCCCCCAGGATTCAGACCGGCAACGCTTCCATGCTATGGCCCAAAATCATCCAATCATATTTACCACGCCTCTGGCCAGTCTATGGCTCAATAGAAAGCTAAATAAGAATTAAACCGTTATGCCCGTGACGTTACCCTCACCTCAAAGTCTTCCAGGTAGAAGATCCCGTAGCAGGTACTCTTTAGGGGTCGCTGTGGATCGATTGTCGTGATGTGGAAGTGCCTTAAGAGCTACCTCACCGTCAGTCCAGCCTCTGCCTATAGCGGGCCGCAAGAAATGATGACATACCTCGAAGATGATTTTGTTCAGCTCGGTCATCGCGATTGGAGTGCCCAAACACCTCGTCGAACCATGACCGAATCCAAGATCGAGAGTACGGTGCATAGAGCTCAAGCATTCTACGTCGTCGATGAGCCAGCGCTCGGGCCTAAAGATTGCCGGGTCCTCCCCAAAAATCTTGTTCATTTGTAGACCCCATGTGTTAAACCCAATGCATGTTCCACCCGGAATACGGAAGCCATGGATGTAATCACCTTCTGGTGGAGCCATGCGTTCTCGGAGCTGGGCAACAGGCAGGTGTTTACGGAGGCCTTCTAGTACACATGCCGATAGGTACCGAAGTCGTGCAGCTTCGTTGTTCTGTATCGGTAGTGACACAAGACTGTGAGCCACAGCGGTGTCAATCTCGGCCCTCAGTTTCCCGTATACTGGAGGGTTTGAAATAATCGCAAGCAGAGTGCTCTGGACTGCAGTGGCCGTAGTATCAGATCCAGCCACTCTGATCTCGTCAGTTGATAAATGAGACCCCCAAGGGTGACGTTGACTTACAGTGAGATGACAAGCTCGGCTTCAGCCTCGCGTCGTGGAAGTCCGTGCTTGAGAAAAGAAGCCAGAAGATCCCGCCTCGGTGCTGGATGGGATTCGAATCGTTGATCCACAGCTTTCCGTATAATCTGGATAGAGTAGGTCAGACTAAAAGGAGCTGGCCAGATTGGAGCAGTGATCACATACACCCATGATCTTACCCAGACCGTTCTTATCAGTGGCGGATGGTAAGACAAGCCTTTTGACAATGGGAAGCTGTGCCAAGCCAAAGAAAATTGTATTCAACTCGTGTATCACCGAGAAATGCTGACATACCATGTTACCTTGTTGGATTGTGGACATCAAGCCATACGTATCGTCATCATTCTCGATATAGCCCAATGCCTCACCTAGAGCAAGGTCCGTTATTATGTCCACTGTGAGATAATGGATACGTCTTCCAATATCGAAGATTTTGGGTTGTCCCGGACGAGAAATCCAGTTCTCCTTGATCTTATCAAGCCAGTGCAGGACATGCTTGTCAATTGTGCGTTCGATGCTATCGACATCTCTATCGGCATACTGATTCGCTGATCATCAGCTATCGAATACAAGTAGCAGCAGAACAGACTTACGCCAGCAGACAACATGCATCTAAGCCTATGGTGCCTCTTGGGATCTCTTTCGGTGACAATATTCGGCACGGCTGGATTAATCCTGAGCGCATCGAATGATGGGCCTCTGGTGTAGGAAGATCGTGGTGCTAGGATCCTTCGCGTTACGACTGGGTCGTCCGTTAAAATGCTATTGGGACCTATACGAGCCAATGGTCCTAGCCAACATCAGATTTGTTGTTTCTCGGGAAAGAACGAGGTGGACGCTACCATATTCTTTGTTGACATCGATGAAAATATGTTGGGATCGCCCAGAGGCCAGCGTTTTGACAAGCCAGAATCTCGTGTATCTTGCCCACCATGGGCCCGGGATCTTCGAAAGAGGCCGTAGCCTTGATGCAATGAAGCCAACCCAGAAGAGGAGCTTGATAACGACAACGGTGAGGAGTATGAAGCCATAAGGGATGAGTCGTAGTAAGAGTATCATAATGGCTCGTATCCTTCAGTGATTGTCCGCAACTCTGCGCAGCTGAGGGGATCATATTATTCATCTTGCCAGCGCTGTTGCCTGGAGAGTCAAATGTAGAGTTTGAACAGGTGGCCTTGAATCCTCGAACTTTGGACAAATTGAGACCGGATCTGCTGTAGCTGGAAGCGGTCGATATCAGCTACGTGCCGTGCTGGAGGCGCATTGTGCAGGGTGACTGCTACACCGCCACGAAAATGTTCGAAATTTCATTCACACCATTTTTGCCTAAATAAGGCAATCCACATGAGCCGCAATCCAGATACCCGAGCCTGTCAACTCATCTAGAGATAGTATCCACACCACCACTGCAAGCGAAGATGCATGCAGTCAGACAGGATCGGACTTGGACGGAGCAAATCCAGCGGACGGCCGGCGACCCCATCGAATCGGCATTCGGAAACACCATGTATTCTAAAAGTCATGAAACGAAAGCATTTAGGTCCGTACAGGTCTGAGCAGCTACGTTGTATCCACGCCGCCGCTGGTGTGAAACCATCGCCTAAGGTATTGGAAATCGCAGCCTGCGGACCTATAGAGTAGCCCATTGTGGTTAGCATCTTGGCATTCATGGGGTCACTAAATCTCGATTTCACACCAGATCAAGCATGCTCACTCAACTGTCTACATGAAGCCCAGTTGTTGCGTCCATAAGTGTATCTCGTTCTCTAGCGTCGGATACGAATGCGTTAGTGCTGACCCTTGACGGCACCAAGATAAAAAGGTGTTCAGCCTTACGTCAAAAATCAATTTGTTTATAGATATATATCTATAGATAGAAGTCAACTCTCTAGTATGCGTCTATATTGCATAAAATTATTGTATAGATTATCTCTCTTACTAAGTTACTATTATATTTGTTACAATAAATCGAGTAATAAATAATATATTAAAAATTCCAAATTATAAGATATTAATATATTGCTCTTTGTTACAATTAATATTACTCTATAAGTAATATAAATAAAATATCTAATATTTAAGATATATTTGTCGATATTTTTTTATTAAGTCTTATACTTAACTTTATAAATTTAAAGACTTATATATTAAGAATTAATATTTTAACAATTGTATATCTATTTCTTATTATTATCTTTGCTAGCTTTAAACTTTATATTAAGACTTTTATTATAAAGAAAAGAATATAAA